>MDTF01015369.1_pt1 | contig 32297 bp, 31 predicted proteins | sample 811191 | NCBI WGS metagenome assembly MDTF01 (sample SAMN05326649, study PRJNA326480) | marine metagenome | isolation source: seawater | place: Southern Ocean | collected 2011 | reverse complement strand
TGGTTATAACGCAGCTACTGGTGAGTATGGCGATATGATCGACATGGGTATTCTTGATCCTGCTAAGGTGACTAGAACCGCGCTGCAGGCTGCGGCTTCGATTGCTGGACTAATGATCACTACCGAAGCTATGGTTGCTGATGCTCCTAGTGAGGGCGGTGCTGCTGGCATGCCTGACATGGGTGGTATGGGCGGTGGTATGGGCGGTATGGGTGGTATGGGCGGCATGATGTAAGCCCAAACCCGAAAAATTAAAAAGCCCCGCGCTAACCCGTGGGGCTTTTTTTTGAGTTCGTTTTTTGATCTCCACATATATCTTGCTGACTGCTGCACACAAGTGACGAGCAAATCAATCAGATTAATCGACAAATACAGTGTAAAACTGCTATAAACTTTACAAAAAACCTATCAAAAAATCACAAAAAACCTATAATGATGCTAAATAAACCTAAAGCCTGTAAGGGTATTAATTTCTAGAGGGATTGCTCATGACTGCCGAATTTATCAACCTACTTGCCCGTTGGGGACACCTTTTGTTTGGTATCACTTGGATTGGCATGCTCTACTATTTTAACTTTGTTCAAGGTGGATACTTTAAACAAGCTTCAGCTGAAGGCTTAGCGGATGCTAAAGCTAAATTAGCGCCCAGCGCTCTATGGTGGTTTAGATGGGGCGCTATGTTTACGTTTATCACCGGTCTTCTATTGCTAGAAGGCGTAATGCGCATGAATCAGTTGAATAACTATATTGTTATCGGCGTTGTCATGGGTACGCTGATGGCGGCAAATGTATGGATGATTATTTGGCCAGCACAAAAAATTGCTTTAGGTCTTGTTGAGGGCGGTGATAAGGCTGCAGCGGGCGCTAAAGCGCTTCTCGCATCTCGAACTAATACCTTGTTCTCAGCACCTATGTTGTTTGGCATGTTAGCGGGACCACATTATGCGGGCCATGGTTATGGCACTGCGGTTGGCGGCACTGGGTTAACAGTTGCTTTAGTGATTATTGTAGCCTTAGAAATTAATGGACTAAAAGGTAAGCAAGGCCCAATGACGACTGTTAATGGTGTCATTGGTTCGAGTCTGGCTTTGACTGCGATATTGATTGGCGCGCTTAACCTACTTTAAAATTGCTTAAATTAAAAACCGGTGTTAGGTAACCTTCACCGGTTTTTTTGTGGCTGTCATTTTTATATATTGGCCAAGATCAGCGTATAATTTGGTGTAATGAGATAGTATTGAGTCTGTCGCTGATCAAATATGACAATGGAATCAAAAAAAGATATGGATAAAAAACCAAAAACTTCAATTGTAGCCGAACGTGACGACATGATCGGACGCAACCTGCCAGAGTCTCGTGGTGATACGCTTGGCTCAAAAAATGGTCGCCAGGCGTCTGATTCTGGGATGTCGGGGCTAATGAAGTTTATTCTATTGCTGACCTTTTTCGGTTTGATTGGAGCCGGCATTTTTGGAGGATTGCAGTATCAGGATCTTTCAGCTAAGCATGAGTCTCTTTTGGGGCGATTTGATCTACTAGAGTCACGGCTTAGCAGTACGGATGAGTCTGTTACCCAGTCGGGTGCAGCGATGCAACTCAACATTAGTAAGCAGGGTGAGGAATTAAAAAAGCACTGGAGTGAGATAAGAAAACTCTGGGGCGTCACCAACGATACAAACAAGACAAAAATAGCCGCTAACAAAAAGGATATTGCTTTCCTTGCGACTAAGCGTGTTGCCAGCCAAGAATCCATTACCGCTCTGGTGGCTCGAGTTGACAAAGAGACTGCAGCTATTGGTGAGGTTAGCGTTACCCAGTTAGGACTTTCTGCAGACATAGAAAATACTAATGAGGCAATGCGTCAGTATGCCGATGAGCTTAACCGACTAAAAACATCGCTGTCCCGCACAGGACGTGATCAGGCTAATAATGCCGAAGCTATTGAAGCTATAGAGGGCTTCCGCCGGCAAATCACGCAAAAAATCTATCAGTTAGAGCAGCGTCTGGCGACTCCTGCCCCTAAGCCTAAACCTGAACCTGAACCTGAACCTAAGCCTGAGGTGAGTCCCGCGAAACCCTTAGTCGAGGGTGGTTGAGCGGCTCAACCGGCATATTAACTCGTATTTACGTGGAGAAAGGCTTTAACCTATGGCAAATACTTTCTACTGGCACGACTACGAAACTTTTGGCGTTGACCCCTCTAAGGATCGACCATCACAGTTTGCTGGTTTAAGGACTGACGAGGATTTAAACCCAATCGGTGAACCTCTGGTTATTTATTGCCAGCCCCAGAAAGATATACTACCAGCGCCTCAAGCCTGCCTTATCACAGGAATCACGCCTCAATTAGCCTTGGAAAAAGGGTTATCCGAGCCTCAGTTTATCGAAGCTATCCACCGACAACTTGCGGTGCCTGGCACCTGTGGAGTGGGTTACAACAGTATCCGCTTTGATGACGAGGTCACTCGTTACGCTCTGTACCGAAACTTTTTTGATCCTTATCAGCGAGAGTGGAAAAATGGTAATTCTCGCTGGGACGTTATGGATATGTTGCGATTGACCAGAGCGTTGCGTCCGGAAGGAATAGAATGGCCAGACCATGAACCGGGTCGTCCGAGTTTTAAGCTTGAGCACTTAACCGCGGCAAATGGTCTTGCCCACGAGTCTGCTCATGATGCCTTATCTGATGTAACCGCGACTATTGCGGTGGCTAAATTGGTCAAGGATAAACAGCCTCGGTTATTTGACTACGTAGTGAACATGAGGAGTAAAAAAGCGGTTGGAGAAATGCTGAACCTGTCTGAGCGAAAGCCTTTTTTCCATATTTCGGGCATGCTCTCAAGAGCCCATATGTACGGCGCTATTATGATGCCATTGGCTCAACACCCTACTAACAACAACGGCATTATTTGTATAGACCTGTCTTTTAATCCCGAAGAGTTAATCGATTTAAGTTCTGAGGAAATTACCCGGCGAGTGTTCACATCAACGGCGGAGTTGGCGGACCATGAAGTACGCATTCCCCTCAAAGTAGTGCATATTAATAAGGCCCCTGTTGTCACGACGCACAAATTAATTGATGACGCTGCAGCGAAGCGCTTGGATATCGATGTTCAGCGCTGTGAATTGCATTGGCAGAGGCTTAATCAGATGGATTTGTCGGGTAAATTACAGGCGGTATTTAATAGCCAATCATACCCCGAAAAGCCAGATGCCGAACAACGCTTGTACGATGGTTTCTTACCCAATGCTGATAAGCATTTGTTAGACGAAGTACGCCGTGCTAGTTGTGCAGATTTGACCGAACACCGCTTTCATTTTAGTGACCAGCGTTACAATGATTTATTGTTTAGTTATCGGGCGCGTTATTTTAACGACTCATTAACAGATTCAGAGCGTGCTATTTGGGCTGAAAACTGTCGCTGGCGACTAACCGATGAGAAGTCTGGCTATTTAACCATGGAACAACAGGGCGCTGAGATAGCTCAGTTGTTGGCCAATGGTAGTTTATCTACTGAAAAAATCACCGTACTGGAGGCCCTAAATGATTGGGCTACGCAGGTTAATGATGAATTTTTGTTATCAAACTAGAGTGCAGCGACGAAAAAGGCTAAAATCCCCCACATCAACTTTTTGCCCCGAGGTTAAATCTTGAACTTTACCGGCGCGCATATCCTATCAATCAACCAGTTTCAACGTGAAGACGTCGATCGTGTCTTTGCTGTGGCTGATCAGATGGAGCCGTATGCTCTCCGTAAAAGGGTAACAAGAGTTCTTGAAGGTGCGATTCTAGGTAATATGTTTTTTGAGGCCAGTACACGTACTCGGGTCAGTTTTGGTTCTGCGTTTAATCTATTAGGTGGCGAGGTTCGAGAAACGGCTGGCTTTGAGAATTCGGCCTTAGTCAAGGGTGAGTCTCTGCAAGATACTGCGCGTGTTTTATCAGGGTTTAGTGACGTAATTTGCATGCGGCATCCTGAAGCTGGATCAGTCGCAGATTTTGCTACAGCGAGTCGAGTCCCCGTGATAAATGGCGGTGATGGGGCTAATGAGCATCCTACTCAAGCGTTGTTGGATTTATATACCATCCGCAAAGAGTTAGCTGATAAAGGACGATCTGTCGATGGAATGAGCATTGCCATGATTGGTGATTTGCGCCACGGCCGCACAGTACACTCGCTTGGAAAATTATTATCTTTGTATGACGAAGTTCATGTGGTGTTGATTTCTCCCGCCGAATTAGCCTTGCCAGAGTCAATTATTGAATCCATGCGCAGCGCAGGGGTCGAAGTGACTGTATCTCATGAAATGACCCAGAGCTTGGCGGATGTCGACATCGTTTATTCAACGCGGATTCAGGAGGAACGGTTCTCGACAAAACAAGAGGCCGACCTTTATCGGGGTAAGTTTCGACTTAACCAAGCTATCTATACAGAATACTGTCAGCCCAATACGGTTATTATGCATCCCTTACCTCGTGATTCACGAGCTGATGCTAATGAATTGGATATTGACCTTGATGATAACCCTAACTTGGCGATATTCCGGCAAACCGATAACGGCCTATTGGTGCGGATGGCGTTGTTTGCCCTAGTGTTGGATGTTGCAGATAAGGTTGATGAGTTCTCTCATGAAGTGCATTGGTATAATTCCCGCCAACGTCCCATTAAAAGCTAGATAATAATAATTATTAGTCGACTAATAGCATGAATGATTTTGAGGATATTCGTCCCTACAACGATAGCGAAGTGCCTAGCGCCTTAACGCGCATGGTAGCCGATCCTGAGTTACTTGATCTTTTACTTACCCGCGAGTTTCCGCGGATAACAAAAGTTCTCCCCGGTATTTTCACATGGATACTGCGACCGTTTCTACGGCGCAAACTGCGTAACCTAATGGTTGGTGTTTCAACTGTTGCGGACTTTCAGGCGCATATGACATCGCGCCTGATGGCTGTGCTTGAAACCACCTCTGACAGTTACGGGTTTGGCGGGCTCGACAACATACCCTCAGAGAATACCTGTTTATATATGAGTAATCACAGGGATATTGCCCTAGATCCAGCGATGGTTAATTTGGGTCTTCACAAGCAGGGTCGACCATTGGTTAGAATCGCTATCGGTGATAATTTACTCAGTAAGCCTTTTGCCGCAGACTTAATGCGTATTAACCGGAGTTTTATCGTTAAGCGCTCTGTGAAAGGTCGTCGTGAAAAGTTCGAAGCCCTCAAAAATCTTTCTTGCTACGTCCGTCATAGTATTGTTCAAGAAAAGGTATCTATCTGGATTGCGCAGGCTGAGGGCCGAGCTAAAAATGGCGAGGATCGCACTGAAACAGCCCTGCTTAAAATGCTTGCCTTATCTAAAGGCAAGGATCAAAGTTTTGCCGCTGCAACGGGCGAGTTAAATATTGTCCCAGTGGCCATTTCCTATGAATATGACCCCTGTGATGCTCAGAAAGCCGGCGAGCTTTATGCCCAGCAAGAGGGCTTAACTTACGTCAAAGATCCATACGAGGACCTAGACAGTATTGTAAAGGGGCTTACTGGCTACAAGGGGCGTATTCAGGTTAATTTTGGTGATCCTGTGGCAGACAACTATGAGGACGCAGATAGTCTTGCCACTGAGGTTGATCGGCAAATTGGTATCAACTATCAACTATTTCCGACCAATATTATGGCTTGGGCAATGCAGGGTAATGAACAAAAAGTAGATATTTTAGAAAGTTTAAAGAGCCTTTGGCCTAAGGAAGACTGGTTACATGCGGAACAACAATTTAAAAACCATATCAATACACTCCCCCTTGAGCATCAAGCCATTGCGGTGGGCGCTTATGCTGCTCCAGTTGATAACCAGCTGCATTATTTGTCACAACAGCAGGGGCACTAACGCTTGTTAGACGCCGACATCAGAGACACCATTCAGCAGGGCTATCGACAATTTCTTAATAGTCGAGATTTACAGGCGAGATTGGGCCAAAAACAGATGATCGCTGCCATTGCTAATAGCTTAAGTGATGATGATGCAGATAAGCGCATATCGGTTATTGAAGCGGGCACAGGCACGGGAAAGACAGTTGGATACCTCATTGCGGCTCTGCCTATTGCAAGAGCATTAAAAAAGACGGTCGTGGTCTCTACAGGGACTATTGCCCTTCAGGAGCAGCTGATTCACAAAGATATTCCTGAGCTTCTTGAGGCCTGTGGTTGGGATTATAGTTGCGCTCTGGTTAAGGGGCGTGGACGTTATGCCTGTAATCTTCGTATGGAACAGTGTTTAGACTCTATCAAGGCAAAAGATGGCGGGCTGTTCTTGTTTGAGGACGAGCAGCAGTTCAATCCTAATGCACAAACAGAAAGCTTGTTTAGAGAGATGTCCGAAGCCTTGGAAGACGGCAGTTGGAACGGCGACAGAGATTCTTGGGACACCCATATTAAAGATATTGAATGGAGTGCTTTAACAGTGGATCGTCGTCAGTGTTCCGGTCGGCGGTGCAGGTTTGTCAATCAATGTCCCTTCTTTAAAGCACGCACTGATCTTGAGGAAAGTGATTGTATTGTTGCTAACCATGATTTGGTGATGGCAGATTTAGCTCTGGGTGGTGGTGCCATTTTGCCGCCACCAGAGGATTGTATTTATATTTGTGATGAAGGCCACAGGTTAGGGGATACCGCTATTCGTCATTTTGGTGCCCAGTGTAGGATTAATACCACGCTGACATGGTTAGAGCGTATTCCCAAGCAATGCAAAGGTCAGGCGCCTATTTTTGCCAAAGATACTGCGCTCGCCGAACAGTTGCCACGGATTGAGAAAGAAGCCGTAAAAATAACTGAATTACTGTCTATGGCCTACCCACTTCTGAAAGAACAGCTGGATAAGTCCGATGATTATGAGGGTATTTACCGGTTTACTCATGGCGATGTGGGAGTGGCAATTCGTGATATTGCGACGCAAATCACTCACCATACAAGTGGATGGCTAGGACGCCTTGAAGTTCTTGAAGATAGCCTTAATGAGGCTTTAAGTGATAAACAATATCCCGTTCCGACGCCCGACATAGAGCTTTTTTATCAACAGGCGGGGACTTGGCTATCGGGTGCTGAGCGTCTATTGGCATTATGGGATCGGCTGCATAAAGAATTAGAGCAGGACCAGATGCCGATGGCGTGCTGGCTAAAGCTAGATGACACCGGCGGCGGTAACGTTGATATCTCGGTGAATGCCAGCCCGATACAGGCTGCTGAAATTCTTCGTCAGCGTCTCTGGGGTAGTTGCTATGGCGCAGTTTTAACATCTGCGACGTTGCGTTCGCTCGGTAATTTCAGCACGCTGCAAAGAGAAACAGGTGTCCCTGATTCTTCGCACTTTTTATCCGTTGCTGGTGCGTTTGACTATCCCGAAGCAGCGACATTAAGGGTACCTTCTGATGCGGTGGAAGGTAATAATGTCGATGACCACACCCAGTATATAGTCGATAATATCGAATCGATGACTGAGAAAAAAGCAGGTACCCTGGTATTATTTTCCTCTAGACGTCAAATGCAACAGGTACATGATGAGTTGCCAAATGATCTGGTCAAGCTAATATTAATCCAAGGGCAGTACTCCAACCGAGAAATGGTTCGACTGCACAAAGAGCGCATTGATCAGGGTCGCACCAGTATGCTGTTTGGTTTGGCTAGCTTTGCTGAGGGCGTGGACTTGCCGGGCGATTACTGTCGTCACGTAGTGATTGCTAAGCTTCCCTTTGCTGTGCCAAATGAGCCGCTGCAAGAGGCCTTAGCAGAATGGATAGAGGCTCGTGGGGGTAATTCATTCTTTGATATATCGCTTCCGCTTGCGTCACTGCGCTTGATTCAGGCCTGTGGCAGACTATTACGCACAGAATCAGACACTGGAATGGTATCAATTCTTGATAAGCGGTTACTGACTAAGCGTTACGGTAAGCAATTATTAGATGCCCTGCCACCCTTTAGGCGAGAATTAGGATAGCAAAGGATAGAAGTCTAGTGAGCAGCACCTATCAACAGCTAAGCGCAATGGTCAAGGCTCTGGAAGAAGGACTCCAGGACGAAGGCCTGTGGTTGACCAAAGAACCCTCTAAGGAGGCTTTAAGTAGCGCAGAACCCTTCGCGGTTGATACGCTATCGTTTTTTCAGTGGTTGCAGTTTTTGTTTCTGCCGCGGATTAAACAGATGTGCGACGAGGCGGCTCAGCTACCCGAGGTCTGCAGTATCGCACCGATGGCTGAGGAGTATTTCAAATCTCATCAGGTCGATGGCGATACTATCGTTGCTCGTTTGATCGATATAGACCAGCTAATTACGAACGCTTAGGTTTCTTTGTGTAGGTCTTTTTCTTTTTCAATGGTGCGTTACCATCGCCACTCGGAGCGCTGCGATCAACGCGCCTTGGCTTTTCATTTTTATCGAACGTTTTTTTACTTCCGGTAAAGACCTTTTTGGCTGGTTTGCTAGGTTCTGCTGTGCGTTTATTCTTTACATCGCGAGAGATAGTCTTTTTGTCATCGCCATCCACAATTTCTCGCTTACGCGGACTAGCCACTTTTTTACTGTAAGGTTCTGCACTGTCACTGTTTCCACCAAGCACGCTTATTCGCATGGGTTTGGCACAAACCCGAACCTTTTTCAAATGATTCAATAAATCAGCTGGCATGCCCTCGGGTAAGTCCACAGTACTGTAGTCATCATGTAGTTTGATTTCGCCAATAAAGCGACTCTCAATATCGGCTTCGTTAGCAATGGCACCGACAATATTACTCGGAGAAATGCCATCATTATTTCCTACTTCTAACCGGTAAGTGATCATTGGAACGCCATCACGATTTGCATCGGCATCTCTTGCTTTCGCCTCACGGTTAGGCTGTTCCGCTCTCTCTCTTCGTGGTTCTGCCCGATCTCTTCGTGGTTCTGCGCGCGCATCCCGCCCTTCTGTGCGCTTACCACGATGCTCTTTACGCTCACCGCGGTCTTTATTTCTGTCGTTGCGATCTCTATTCCGATCTCGACCTGAATCTCTATCGTGATCTCTACTACTAGGCGCGACGATTGTTTCTAGCTTAGGGAAAAGCGGTCTTTCTTTTTGGTTTTCAAAGGCCAATGCAGCCGCGATATGAGCTATATCCAGATCATTGTCGTCCGCTAATTTTTGGACCAGAGAACGGAATTTATCTAACTTAGGTAATTCCATAGTTTTCAGCAGTTGTTCAGTAAACTGTTGAATTCGCTGACCGCTGACTTCTTCATTGCTGGGCATCGCCATTGGCTTGATGGTTTGGCGCGTGGACTTCTCAATAGAGCGCAATAAACGATTTTCTTTGGGCGTAATAAAGAGTATTGCCTTACCGTCTCGTCCCGCTCGGCCGGTACGGCCAATACGGTGGACATAGGACTCATTGTCATAGGGAATATCAAAGTTAATTACATGGCTAATACGCTCAACATCTAGACCTCGAGCGGCAACATCTGTAGCGACAACAATATCAACTTGACCCTTTTTGAGGCGATTAATGGTGCGCTCTCGCAACGTTTGGCTTAGGTCGCCGTTGAGGGCGGCAGATGAAAAACCTCGAGCTTCAAGACGCTCCGCAATGTCGACAGTTGAGGACTTGGTGCGCACAAAGATGAGCATGCCGTCAAAAGACTCAACTTCGAGTACGCGAGTAAGAGCATCCATTTTTTGATGGCTTTTGCAGGTCACATACTGCTGCTCAATACGCTCTACGGTTTTTGTTTTGTTCTGAATACTAACGGAGTCTGCATCGCCAAGATATTTCTGTGTAACGCGGCGAATAGCCGGCGGCATAGTGGCTGAAAATAGCGCTCTCTGACAGTCATCAGGGGTCTTAGCCAAAATAGTTTCTACATCGTCAATAAAGCCCATTCGTAACATTTCATCAGCTTCATCAAGAATGAGTCCTCTCACTTGACTCAGATCTAGGCTGCGTCTGCGCAAATGGTCAAGCATTCGTCCTGGCGTCCCTACGACAACCTGCGCACCGCGCTTGAGGCCGCGCAATTGGCCGCCTATATCGGCTCCACCATAAATAGGAAGCACATGAAAACCTTTAATGTATTTAGCGTAGCTTTGGAAAGCTTCCGCTACCTGAATCGCCAATTCGCGAGTCGGCGTCAAGACTAAAATTTGTGGCGTTTTTTGCTTATCATCCAGTTTGCTCAGGAAGGGTAGAGCGAAGGCTGCTGTTTTGCCCGTACCAGTTTGTGCCGTTCCTAACAGGTTTTTACCGCTTAAAAGAATAGGAATACTTTGTTCTTGAACTGGGGTCGGTTGCTCATAGCCGAGTTGTTGAACGGCTTTAAGTACGGGGGCAGAAATACCCAGTGATGCGAAGTCAATTGACGACATTAATTTACCTGTGGCTTGGGGGTTTTAGGCCCTGGATTGTGAGGCCGCGGAGTATACGCCTAAGTAGTTCATTTTTATAGTTTATTTGCACTTCATTTAAGGTAAATAACGAATTATCTTGATTGTTAGGTACTCATGATTAGAGCAGTTAAAAAACAGTGGTTTAATGTCTAGCAGCACTCCATAAGGTCGCTGTTAGATTGCTCGTATTAGGTGTAATTTCTATTTGGCGATTATCTATTTTTATAAGATTATCAGGCTGGCCATTGGAAATATGCCGATGTTAGACCTGTTAACCACCGGTGTTTTGCGGTTAAATACGAGCCGGAATAAACGTACATACTTTACTGCTAGGAAAGTCTAATGAGTGAACTCCATCTCGTGCGGCATGCACAGGCCTCTTTTGGGTCGGTAAATTACGACCAGTTATCAGAGTTGGGCCATCGGCAGGCGCGCTTTCTAGGCGACCATTTCAAATTACGTAACATGCGGTTTGATCAATTAGTGGTGGGAGATATGCACCGTCATCATCAAACGATGGATGGTATTTGTGAAGGATTGGGCATAGATGGTACTAATCGTTTAGTGCTGCCCGGACTTAACGAGTACAATTTTGTCGACATGACTGAGGCCTATGGCAAGATTCACGGCGATAACCCATTATTCCAAAAGGTCATGGAAGATCCGACTGATAAGAAAAATTATTATCGTTTGCTGCGCCAAATTCTTATGGCGTGGACCTCTGATAGTATCCCTGGAGTGCCTGAAACCTGGATAGAGTTTAAATCGCGAGTGGAAGATGCACAAAATCAGATTAAAGCGATGGCCGGTACCGGAAATAGTATTTTAGCCATTGGGTCTGGTGGATCAATAAGTACTTTTGTTGGTCTAGCGCTTGGGATCCCTGATGAAAATATCTTTGATCTTAATTTGCAGTACAAAAACACGGCGATTAGCCATTTCTTTTTTAACCAAAAGAAGATGAACTTAACAGGCTTTAATAGCGTTACCCATCTGGATACCAATGAGATGGAACAATATATTACTTATGGCTAAAATTTTTATAACTTAAGGAAACAAACATGACAACAGAATTTAATGTGAGCGGCAAAGTCGCTCTGGTTACCGGCGCGTCCAGTGGGTTTGGTGTACATTTTGCGAAAATATTAGCAGCGCGAGGGGCTAAGGTAGTAGTTGCAGCACGTCGTGTTGATCGCCTTGAGGCCTTGGTGGCTGAAATCAAGGCTCTCGGTGGTGACGCCGTTGCGGTTGCGATGGATGTCACTAGCGCTGAATCAATTGCGACTGCTTTTGATCAGGGAGAAGCGGCATTTGGTACGATTACTTTGGTGGCTAACAATGCTGGTGTGGCAGATGTCAGAAGCGCGCTCAAAATTGATGAGTCGAGCTGGGATACCATGATTGATACTAATCTAAAAGGAGTTTGGCTTGTGGCTCAACAGGCGGCTAAACGAATGATTGCAGCGCGTGTTGGCGGTACTATTGTCAATACGGCATCTATTCTTGGTCTGCGTGTTTCCTTTGGACAGTCTAGTTACTCTGCATCCAAGGCGGCCGTCGTGCAGTTGACCAAGTCTTTAGCGCTGGAGTGGGCCGGCAGAGGCATTCGTGTCAATGCACTCTGTCCTGGCTACTTTTTGACCGAAATGACGGAAGTGGCTTTTGCGTCTCCTGAAAGCCAGGCCTACCTAACCTCGTCTCCTGCTCGCCGCGCTGGTGATATGGATGAGATAACTGGGCCGTTTTTGCTGTTAGCCAGTGATGCGGGTTCTTATCTACATGGTGTTGCATTGCCGGTAGATGGCGGGCAATGTATTGGTACTATGTAAGACTGTTTTAAGGTCACGGATGGAAATGCTATGAGCCTACAAGATAATCGTCGTGAGTATGACTATGGGAAACTGTCTCGTAAGTCATTACTGGACGACCCATTTAACCAGTTTAGGCTGTGGATGGAGCAGGCCCTTGAGTCCGGTATTATTGACCCTACCGCGATGAGTGTCGCTACAGTTGATAGTGTTGGTAGGCCTTGGCAGCGAATGGTGCTGTTAAAAGGGTTTGATGAGCGTGGCTTTGTTTTTTACACCAATTTGGGAAGCCGAAAAGCAACTGATATTACGTCTAACCCTCAGATTAGCCTCCAGTTTCCTTGGTTGCAGTTGGATCGGCAGGTCATCGTGGGTGGTGTGGCAGAGCCTTTGTCAGATAAGGAAGTCAGTGACTATTTTCAGAGTCGACCAACATCAAGTCAACTTGCGGCTTGGGCGTCGAAGCAAAGTAGCCCTATCGCCTCTCGTGAGACGCTGGAGGCACAGTTCGACGCCGTACAACAGCGTTTTGGTTCTGGTGATATTCCTTTGCCAGAGTTTTGGGGTGGCTATAGGGTGGTCCCTGAAGAGTTTGAGTTTTGGCAGGGCGGTGAAGATCGCCTTCATGACCGCTTTTCATTCCAGCGTATTGGAGATAGCTGGAAAATCTCACGGTTGTCTCCCTAAGTATTGGGAGGCTCGTAAGTGATCGCTGTAATGACGAAATAGCGTTGTCCGGCAGGGGTTTCTACTTTTACCTCATCATCTAAGCACTTTCCTACTAGCGCCTTAGCCATGGGTGAATCAATGCTAATCCAATCAAGGGATGGGTCTATTTCATCTGAACCCACCAGCCTAAAAGTTTGCGGCAGACTATTTTCCCGTTCATCTTCAACGGTCACCCAAGCGGCAAAGAACACCTTTGATGGATCCCTTGGCTTATCTTCAATAATCTTGGCATTTTCTAAGCGTTTAGTTAGGTAGCGTACTCGGCTATCGATTTCCCGCAGGCGTCGCTTGCCGTAGATATAGTCACCGTTTTCAGAGCGATCTCCGTTCTTTGCCGCCTCATGAACCACCTGAGTAACCTGGGGGCGTTCGATCTTCCATAGTTGCCGAAGCTCGGCGCGCATATCAGCAGCACCTTTGGACGTTATATAAGGTGAGCTCTTGGGGCTGGGTGGGCGATAACGAGACATTATTTAATTGGCCTCGATAAGGTTAAATACGTCTTGATAAAAGTGTAGTTCGGATTCCATAGCGCGAATAATATTAACGGCTTTTCGAAATCCATGTCCCTCATCATCAAAGGTCACATGAGCGACTTTAATCCCCTTACTTTGCAACAAATTCACCATCATCTCTGCCTGATTGGGCGGAACAACCTTATCTTCAAGTCCCTGCAAAAAGATCACAGGGCAGTTCAGACCTTCGATATGGTTTATCGGCGATCTTTCAATGTAGATATCTTTTCGTTCAGGGTAGGGGCCTATTAGGCTATCTAAGTAGCGAGATTCAAACTTGTGAGTGTCCTTGGCCAGAGTTTCAAGATCACCAATACCGTAAAGGCTTGCCCCTGCTTTAAAGGTGTCGGTAAAGGTCAGCGCTGAAAGCACAGTGTAGCCACCAGCACTGCCACCTCGGATAATACAGCGCTCGGGATCTATTTTCCCTAGGCTTGCAAGGTGGCCTATGGCGTATTGGGTATCTTCAACATCGGCAAGTCCCCAAGCACCCACCAAACCTTGACGATAGCGGCGGCCAAAACCCGTGCTTCCCCGATAGTTAATGTCGACCACAGCAAAACCGCGGTTAGTCCAATATTGTATCTTAAGGTTTAAGCTACTCTGTGTGGCGCCGGTTGGCCCCCCATGACATATAGCGATGACTAGGGGTAAGTCGTCATCATGCCCGCAAAAATAAGTGTTGGCTGGAGGGTAAAAGAAGGCATGCACTTTTTGATTGTTAGCACTGGGGAAAAAGACCGATTCTGGCTCAGATAATTCGCTACTATTTATCGGCAGTGACGCTGGCGCATAAACCTTATTGAGTGTGCTGTCTAAAGAAAAACTAATCAATTCTGTTGATAGTCCCGGGGCGCCAGCCATCATAAATAAATTGCCCTGATGATTACAGATGCTATTCATATTGCTGTAATAGCAGGCGATCTTGCCAAGCGTTTGAGTGGGTATATCAATAAAGCCGGCAAACCAAACTCCAGATTCAGTCCATGTGCAGCCTATGGTTTGACTGTCAATAAAATCGTAGGTTGATGCACCTAATTGCCATAGAGGTGCACCAAACTCTGCCTCCATAGGGAGTACAGTTTCTCGATGCCCCTCTCTGAAGCGATAGATATTCCACCAGTTATCGATGTCTGATACAAAATACAAAACATTGTCCGGTGACCACTGAGGTTGAAAAATAGCCTCGTCTTGGTTCGTGCCTGCTACTAGATATTTGTTCGTTAGTCGCGTCCCGCTAACAGATGCTTGCCACAACTGCGTGTTATCCCAAGGCATATGTGGGTGTTGCCATTCAATCCAGCAGATCGTCGTTTTGTCCGGACTGAGGCGCGGATAGGCATAGAAATCAGCCCCTGAGACTAAGGGCTCTACCTCAGGTTGCTCTTGATCCAAGGCAATACTGGCGATGTAATTAGTCGGCTCTCGGCCGTCAGCATGCTCCTCACAGACGGCGATCAGACGATGATTACTCTTATCTGCAACAAGGTCGGCAAAGCGAAAAGGTCCTTCAGGACTTATCGGCGAGGGGATATTAGGAAAACCTAAATCGAGCTGATAAATACGTTGATCTAGGGCGTTCACAAAATAAAGCTTTTGGTCGGCTACTGTATAGGCCATTCCACCGTACTCGTGTACTTTACTATTACAACTGTACCCAGCGGGTAAAAGGTCTTTGATCGTTCCATCGAGAGTCTGACACATGATCACATTGCGGCCAGCTTCCCAGGGACGATTTTCTACCCAAAACAGTGTATCTCCGCTAGATTGAAGGTGATTGAGTCCGGGCGCGGCGCGAGTGATCATCTCTGCGCTAATTTGTGATGGCCAGCTACCGAAGGGCTTTATCGCCTTGGGCATCATTGCCTTGGTGGTATCAATGTTCAATGCATCAGCCTCCTGCTAATTTGACCTTGTGGCCGAGCTTTTCTAGCTCTGTTCTAAGTAAATCGCGATGATCACCTTGGATTTCTATGGTCCCTAATTTAACAGTGCCGCCAGTGGAGCATTTTTGCTTTAACTGTTTTGCTAAGGCCTTCAAGTCAGCTTCTGGTAGTTCAATACCAGAAATAGTCGTAACCCCTTTACCTTTACGACCCTTAGTTTCGCGCCTAATGCGCACAGTGCCATCTCCTGAGATCGTCTGTGGTTGCTCGCCTTCTTGAATGCGGCCCACATCGGTGGAATATACTAATCGTGATTGTTTGTTAGCCATTAATTACTCTCACTTATTAGCAGTAATTTACCAATATGCTTATTTGATTCCATTAGCTCATGAGCTTGGCTGGCCTGTGATAGAGGAAACTTGCTATTAACAACGGGTGTGAATTTTCCCTGTGCAATTAATGGCCAAACCTGAGATTCAACACCCTCAGCAATTCGGATTTTGTCATTCAGTGGTTGCGCCCTTAGGGTTGAACCTGTTAATACTATCTGTTTTAGCATTAAAGGCATGAGATCTATTTCCACCTTGGAGCCGCGTAAAAAAGCAATATTAACGATTCGCGCCTTTGGTGCGCAGACGGCAAAGTTTTGCTGAACATAGTCTCCACCGACCATGTCTAGCACTACATTAACGCCGCCCTTAGTGAGGTCTTTACAAATATCGACAAAATTATGCTCGCGATAGTTGATAGCTTTGATCGCGCCTAGATTTTCACACACCCTACACTTTTCATCCGACCCCGCGGTGGCGATAACCTTAATACCTAATGCGCTGGCCATTTGAATGGCGGTGGTACCAATACCACTGGAACCGCCATGGACTAACAACCATTCGTTGGGTTTTAATTTGGCTCGTTCAAAAAGATTATGCCAGACTGTAAAACAGGTTTCCGGCAGTGACGCGGCATCTTCAAGACTTAGGACACCGGGGATGGGTAGACACAAAGATGCTTCTGCCACGGCGTATTCAGCGTAACCGCCTCCTGCTAATAAAGCACATACCTGGTCACCTACTTTCCAGCGCGTGACCTCACTGCCAGCAGCCACCACTGTGCCAGATACCTCAAGGCCGGGAATGTCTGACGCCCCAGGGGGTGCCGGGTAAAAGCCGAGACGCTGAAAAACATCGGGCCGATTAACACCTGCCGCCGCCACTTTAATGAGCACTTGACTGTCATTGTGTGAGGGCATGGGGCGTGAAGCTGGCTGTAAAACGCCTGGACGACCGGGCTGCGTGATTTCGATGCTGATTTGGTTGATGGGTAGGCTCATCAATGACCTCTCAATGGTAAAGTTAGAGTTTAGCTGTAAATTGCGTCACTTCTCAATAATGAAAACAAGCCATTATATTTTAATGGCGTTTAGTCAGTTTTTTAGCCTTGCTCCACAATCGCCCATCGATTGATGCGAGCCCTAAACCAATGAACACCATGCCAATAAAATATTCAGCATGTAGTTTCTCATTTAGCACCAGCCAGCCAAGTAGACTCGCAGTGACGGGGACGAGAAAGGTAACTAACACGACGTTGGTGGCGCCGGAAGTGGCTAGTATTTGGAAAAATAGAATATAGGCCAAGGCTGTTGAAAAAATAGCCAATGACAAAACCGCTAGCCAAACTTTTAAGCTTGGATTTGCCAATTGATAAGGTTGTTCAATGAACAAGGCCAAGGGCAGTAAAATAATGGTTGCTGCAGTTACCTGACCAACAACGGTGGTAAAAGGACTAATACCCATGGTTTTGAATCGTCTGCCATAGACGGTGCCAAATCCATAAGATGCGGCGGCGGCCATGATAGCAAATTGAGCGGCCGTATTAGTACCGGTATCTATCAGTGATGCCGGACCAATTAATACGATCACACCCAGTAATCCAACTACTACTCCAGTGATTTTTGCGGGTGTCATGCGCTCGTCAGTTAAAACTGCCCCAGCAATAAGGACGGTAAATAAGGGTGTTGTAGCATTGATTATGGAGGCTAGGCCAGATGAGATGTGGGTTTGGCCCCAGACAATAAGAGAGAAGGGGATGGCGTTATTGAGTAACCCCAAAACAAAAAATGATCGCCACAGTTTAAGAGATTTAGGCACCTCATACCCAGCGACAAGCAAGATGATCCATAATGTCGCGGAAGCTAGGCCAACTCTCATTGTGACAATCGTTAATGGCGGTAATTCAGATACGGCTACCGCGATAAAAAAGAATGACCCACCCCATAGGAATGATAATAGCAGTAACATTAACCAGTCTTTAGGGGACATTGTCTGGTTGATCATTGGAGGGCTTCCGAAATTATTGATAGTTGATTTTTAGAGGCAGTAAGATTTAGGTGCAATACTAACATTGCCCGATAGCCTAGACGATCTCTAATATAAACGTTTATTAGATTTTAAAGCTGGATGGATAAAGATAAGAGAATAGTTTAATTGCACATTACTGCCTACAATGAGTTCATCTATTTATATCAAGGCAAGCATTATGGTTAAAGTATCCTTAAGAGAGAGAATGTATAGGGTTATTTTTGGAACTGATACGCCGGCTGGACAAAAATTTGATATAGCCTTGATCTATGTCATTTTGCTTAGTGTGCTTGCAATCGTTCTGGATTCGATCGAATCCGTTAACGGCCAGTACGGTCTATGGTTGTTTCGGTTGGAATGGTTTTTTACGTTGTTATTTTCTGTTGAATATTTACTGCGAATCTACTCATCGCCGAAGCCTTTACACTACATGTTTAGTTTTTATGGATTGGTAGATTTACTGTCTATCGTGCCGACTTACCTGGCGCTTATCGTGCCGGGCGCCAATTATTGGTTGGTGATACGTTTATTAAGAGTGCTGAGAATATTCAGAGTATTTAAGCTAGTACGCTATCTGTCTGAGGCTAATATATTACTGCGATCAATGTATGCGGCACGACGGAAAGTGCTGGTTTTCTTTGTAGTTGTTTTGGTTCTTAGTGTGATTTTTGGCAGTTTGATGTTTTTGGTTGAAGGCCCTGGTAATGGCTTTACTAGTATTCCTCGCAGTATCTACTGGACTATTGTGACTATCACCACTGTTGGCTATGGCGATATTACTCCGCAAACACCCGTGGGGCAGATTTTATCTACCATGATTATGCTAACAGGCTATAGCATTATTGCTATTCCCACTGGTATTTTCACCGCCGAAATTGCTCGCGAGATGCACTCTGAAGTCAACAATCGCCAATGCAATGTCTGCGATCGCAGCGGCCATCATCCAGATGCTGAGTACTGTCATCAGTGCGGCGTAACCTTGCCCGAAAGGCTAGTCGAAAATTAACCACCAGTTCGCCTATCCATTGTTGGTCGATAGCTTAAGGCTTCTTGGTAATGAGGCATTTCTGGATAGTTAACCTTTTCAAGGTCTGCAAGGCTCCTGGCAACTTTTAGAACTCGGTAAAACCCTCGAGTAGATAAAGCGAATTGATCAATTGCCTGGTTCATCAAAGACTTCTGCTCTTTGTTTAAGGGGCATACTTCTTGAAGCTCTTGGCTGTTTAAGTCAGCATTAATTTTCCCCTGCCTTTCTATTTGCAAGTAGCGTGCGGCGCAGACTCTAGACTGTATTTGCTGGTTAGTTTCGTCTTTGCTGGTAGTCTCTTGGCTTAATAACTGATGGTTGGTAATGGCAGAGACCTGTACTTGTAAATCGATGCGATCTAACAGGGGGCCTGAAATTTTATTTTGATAGCGAGCAATCTGATCTAGAGGGCATACACAGCGGTTCGAGCCAAGGTGCCCACAAGGGCAGGGGTTCATCGCTGCAATAAGCTGAAATTTTGCGGGGTATAGAGTTTGGGCGCTAACCCTAGATATCATTATTTGACCTGACTCCAAAGGCTCTCTTAGTACCTCTAAAACACTTCTGGAAAACTCTGGTAGCTCATCGAGAAATAATACCCCATGGTGCGCCAAAGATATTTCCCCAGGCTTTGGGATTCCTCCACCTCCCACCAGAGCGGCCGCTGAGGCTGTGTGATGGGGCGATCTAAATGGCCGAAGCAAGATATTTTGACGGAGGCCTTTGCCCGCGACTGAGTGTACCGACGCTACTTCCAGGGCTTCTTGATTCGACAGCGGCGGTAAAATACCAGCTAGGCGGCTAGCAAGCATGGTTTTACCCGTCCCTGGGGGTCCGTAAAATAGCAGATGATGACCACCCGTGGCGGCTATTACCATGGCACGTTTTGCGTGCTGCTGGCCGATGATGTCACTTAATTCAGCGGTCGACTGATATAGTACTCTGTCTTCTCTCTGCCAGAGCTCTATAGGCTCTCGGTCATGGAGGTGCGCAGAAACTTCCAGCAAGTGATTTGCCGGCAAGACGTCTAATGACTCAACTAGAGAGGCCTCGTGGGCGTTTCCCTTAGCAACAATCAGCTGGTTGTTGGCTTCAGAACATCGTTGAGCAGAAGGTAGTAGGGCATCGACTGGACGAATATCGCCAGTTAGCGCCAACTCTCCAATAAATTCATAATCGCTAATATGGTCGTTGGGCACCTGGCCTGACGCCACCAAGATGCCAATAGCGATAGCCAAATCAAAGCGACTTCCCTGTTTGGGGATGTCCGCTGGTGCTAGATTTACCGTAATGCGTCTAGCGGGAAATTCGAAGTGTGAATTTATAATCGCACTGCGAACACGATCCTTACTTTCTTTGACGGAGGCTTCAGGTAATCCAACAATGTTAAAGGCTGGAAGGCCGTTAGAGAGGTGAACCTCTACTGATATGATGGGCGCTTCGATACCCAATTTAGCCCGACTTTTAATAACAGCAAGTGACATTTAACATACCTCCGTGTATGTAGTTTGTATTCCTTTATATTCACATTGATCTATTTATCTTGACTGGTTAGTAGAGTTTCCAGCTCAGCGAGTTGCTGTTCAAGGATGTCAATTTTTTTCCGAGAGCGCAACAGAACTGCTTGTTGTGCATCGAACTCGTCACGGGACACTATATCTAATCCGGCGAGAGTCTTAGTCATTGAGGCGCGGAGTAAATGTTGCAATTCCCCGCTAATCGATTGAGCGCCAGAAAGGGCCTCAGTGACATTTTTTTGAAACTGATTATATAGATCGTCCGAGTTCATTTGGTTACTCCGCAGTGAAGCCCATTATTCAGTGTTTGATTGTTTCTGTCAGTTTTTTTTGCGTTAAAGGCCGCTGTTTTAAAAATCATCCTTTTGATCATTCTGGTGCGCTAGGGATCATAAACAAATAAGTCTGCGCACCAAAATGGCGCAAAGAACCTCTTTTTCATCAACGAATCACCGTTGATGTAGATATTTAATAGTTGGCACGCAATATGCATTCTTAAAGATACCTGTAGGAAGGTGAAAGCTAAATTCTTTATTTTTTAACGACCATAACTATCTTAGGAGACGAGTAAATGAAAGGAATAAAAACTGCGATATGTGCTGTAACAATGATGGGTGCTGCTACTGGAATGGCTGCTGAAGTATCTGGCAACGTTGCCATTGGATCGGATTATTTTTTCCGCGGGTTTGATCAATCACTAGGTGAGGCGCTTTCTGGTGGATTTGATGTGGCCTTTGATAATGGATTTTATGTTGGAACTTGGGGTTCTTCTGTTGATGATTTCACATCTACTGGAGGTTTAGAGCTTGATTACTTTGCAGGATATGGTGGTTCTATCTCTGAAAGCCTTAGCTACGACATTGGCTACATGATGTATGGCTACCCAAATGACACGCAGTGGGATTTTGAAGAAGTATATGGCAGCGTTTCTTTTTCTGATGTGACTGTTGGCTTCGCTACTTCTAGCGATTGGTATGGTAGTTCAGGGAACTATGACTATTTTTATGCAGACTATGGAATGGCTCTGAACGAAACATTTAGTTTGGGCGTGCACTATGGAGCGACTCGCGCTGATGCGGGTGATTATGAAGATTATTCACTGTCGCTAAGCACTGAAGCAATAGGTCTTGGTTTTGACCTTAGTTGGATCTCCACTTCTGAATCAGGTGAAGATTATTATGCGGACAATGAATTTGTTCTGACTGTTTCGAAGGCACTTTAAGTTTTAGAGAACATTAACCTATTAATCATTATGGGTGGCAGTGGCCATCCATTGGGAGGAAAAAATGAAACTGATAACTGCAATTGTTAAACCGTTCAAGCTGGACGAAGTGCGAGAGGCCTTGGGAGAACTTGGAGTTTCCGGCGTAACAGTTACCGAGGTAAAGGGATTTGGCCGTCAAAAGGGTCACACCGAGTTATATCGTGGGGCTGAATACGTGGTTGATTTTCTGCCAAAAGTAAAAGTTGAAGTGGCGCTTGCCGACGAAATGGTTGAAAGCGCGGTTGAGGCAATTACTAAATCTGCAGCAACCGGTAAAATTGGTGATGGCAAAATTTTCATTAGCCATCTTGATGACGCAATCCGCATTCGCACCGGTGAAACCGGCGCTGAAGCCATTTAACCCAAGGAGTTAATGATGAGTGAGATTTTTGAACTACAGTACGCCTTAGATACCTTTTACTTTTTAATGTGTGGCGCCTTGGTCATGTGGATGGCTGCAGGCTTTGCCATGCTGGAAGCAGGCTTGGTAAGGTCTAAGAATACCACCGAGATATTAACCAAAAATATCGCGTTGTTTGCTGTTGCTTGCACTATGTATATGGTCTGCGGATACTACATTATGTACGCTGATTTGGGTGCTTTTTTCCTGAGTGGTATCACTGGTGATGGGGTTACTGGTGCTCAAGAACCTGCTACCTATGCACCCGCAGCTGATTTTTACTTTCAGGTGGTATTCGTCGCTACTGCCATGTCGATAGTGTCAGGTGCAGTCGCCGAACGAATGAAGCTTTGGGCATTTCTGGCTTTTGCAGTTGTTATGACGGGTGTTATCTATCCAGTAGAAGGTTCCTGGACTTGGGGTGGCAACGCAGTTTTCGGCTTATACACCCTAGGTGACCTTGGTTTTTCTGATTTTGCCGGTTCAGGTATTGTTCATATGGCAGGTGCCTCTGCGGCTCTAGCAGGCGTTATGTTGCTGGGAGCGCGAAAGGGTAAATATGGAGCTAATGGAGTAATCAACGCGATCCCAGGTGCTAATCTACCAATGGCAACATTAGGTACATTCATCCTTTGGTTAGGCTGGTTCGGTTTTAACGGCGGATCTGTTCTCGCGACGGCATCTGTGGAGAGCGCAAACTCTGTTGCAGTTGTGTTCATGAACACGAATGCTGCTGCTTGCGGTGGTTTAATTGCCGCTTTAATTTTGGCAAGAGCGTTGTTCAAGAAGGCTGATTTAACGATGGCTCTTAATGGCGCATTAGCTGGATTGGTAGCTATTACTGCTGAGCCTTCTACACCAACGGCTCTGGAAGCAACGTTATTTGGGGCGATGGGTGGAGTGCTAGTCGTATTTAGTATTGTTGCTCTGGACAAATTCAAAATTGACGATCCTGTCGGCGCTATCTCTGTCCATGGGGTGGTCGGTTTTTTAGGTCTTATGTTGGTGCCAATCACTAATGATGCCTCTAGCTTTTCTGGCCAGTTAATTGGCGCCGCGACTATCTTCGCTTGGGTATTTGGCTCGAGCACCGTGGTTTGGTATATTCTCAAGGCAACTATGGGTATTCGTGTCTCCGAAGAAGAAGAATTTACCGGTGTCGACATTGCTGAGTGTGGAATGGAAGCTTATCCTGAGTTTGTCAGTTAATGGTCTAATAGTAGTTAGTCGAGAAACCGGGGTCACGAGCCCCGGTTTTTTCGTCTACATAAAAAATTAAAACTCATAAATACGCGGGTTTTTCGGTATCCATGGATGCAATTTTAGTAAGAAACAGGTATCTTGGCTCTTGATAACAACATGTATGGAAATGAGACATTATGAAACTAATTACTGCAGTGATTAAACCGTTTAAACTGGACGACGTTCGTGAGGCGCTTGCCGATATTGGTGTGCAGGGGATTACTGTGACTGAAGTAAAAGGCTTTGGCCGCCAAAAAGGGCACACTGAGCTCTACCGTGGAGCAGAGTATGTTGTGGACTTCTTACCCAAGATTAAGTTAGAGATCGCGGTTTCAAGTGAGATGGTTGATAGCGTCGTTGAGGCTGTCACAAAATCCGCGGCAACCGGTAAAATTGGCGATGGAAAGATATTTATTTCCTCGTTGGATGAGGTTGTTCGCATTCGTACCGGTGAAACTGGTGTAGAAGCTATCTAGGTTGTTTTTTAGGTGTTCTTGTAGATTATATAGTGAAAAGTAAACAATTTAAGGTTGCATCCATGCCCAGGTTATTCGTTGTACTGTTATCAATGGTAGTGGCGTTGAACGCCTACGCTGCCGCCAGTGAGGGCGATAAGTCGATCGCCAGTACTATTATTGACAAGCTTAAGTCTGGGCGTTCTGATTTGGAATATGACGTTCTGGGCAAGGCGCCGGTTGACGGATTTTATCAGGTACAGGTAAGAGGTGGTCCTGTCCTTTATGTGTCAGCTGACGGCAATTTCTTCTTTGATGGGACTCTATACCAGGTCAAGAATGGACAATTTGCTGATGTCCGTGATTTGCGTTTGGATGTGGATCGGCGACAAACTTTCGCAACAATGCCTACTGATAGCATGATTATCTTCAAACCCGAGGGTCGCACCAAAGCTATAATTAACGTTTTTACAGATGTTGATTGTGGATATTGTAGAAAGTTACACAAAGAGGTTTCCCAGCTTAATGCCATGGGTATCGAAGTAAGATACCTTGCGTATCCACGTAGTGGCATTCCTTCCGCGTCCTATGACAAGATGGCTACGGTTTGGTGCTCAGATAATAGGAAGGATAGTCTTACCCGCTCAAAGAACGGCGATGATGATGTCATCTCAGTCTGTAATAATAATCCTGTAGCAGAGCACTTTGCCCTTGGCGGAAAACTGGGTGTTACTGGCACACCCGCAATAGTATTGATGGATGGGACTATGGTGCCCGGTTATAGAACTGCGGCTGACTTTTCCAGGCTGCTTGGTCTTAAGTCTGAGGCTCAGGGAACTTAGTCAAAACTCGTCAAATAACACTGAATAATTCTGCAAATAGTATAAAATTATCAACCGTGAAAAAAGGTGAGTTTTTTGCGAGTTTGGTTTAGTCAAAATTCTGAGGTGTTAAGGTGAGAGTCGTCAACATAGGTTTGTGTGGTTTAGGCACCGTCGGATCCGGCGTGTTTAATGTGCTAGCCCGAAATTCGAGTGATATTAACGCCCGTTCAAACTGTCAAATTAAGGTGGCTCAAGTCGGATGTCGTCGCGATAATTCCAGTTGTGACCTGACGGCAGTGGATGTCACTCGAGATATATTTGATGTTGCTAACAATCCAGACATTGACGTAGTAGTCGAGCTAATCGGAGGCACTACGGTCGCTTTTGACCTGGTTATGACTGCGCTCAAGAATGGCAAGCACGTCATCACTGCCAACAAAGCTCTAATAGCTGATCATGGATCGGCTATTTTTTCCGAAGCGGAATCTCGTGGTCTAATCGTTGCTTATGAAGCAGCTGTCGCTGGTGGTATTCCCATCGTGAAGGCTTTACGTGAAGGACTATCTGGCAATCGTATTAATTGGTTGGCCGGTATTATTAATGGGACTACCAACTTTATTTTGTCTGAGATGGATAGCAAGGGAAGAGAATTTTCTGATGTATTATCTGAAGCTCAAGAGAAAGGTTATGCAGAAGCTGACCCCACTTTTGACGTTGAGGGTATCGATGCAGCTCACAAGCTGGTGATTTTAGCGTCAATTGCGTTTGGTATTCCGTTGTCTTTGGACGGCATTTTCACCGCTGGTATTACTCAGTTAGAACCTCAGGATGTCGCCTATGCGAGAGAATTGGGCTACTCGATTAAACATTTAGGTATGGCTCGTCAGACAGAGGCAGGCGTTGAGCTTCGTGTGCACCCTACGCTAGTACCAGAGAGATCTTTGATCGCAGGTGTGAACGGCGTATCAAATGCGGTGATGGTTAATGCTGACGCGGTAGGTACAACACTATTTTATGGACCTGGAGCTGGTGCAGAGCCGACAGCATCTTCTGTGATAGCTGATGTCGTTGATGTGGCGAGACTGATGAATTCTAATGCTGATTCTTGGGTTCCGGCTCTTGGTCGAATCTCCAGCGAGCTTAAAGAACAAACGTTATTAAACATTCAAGATGTTGAAACAGGTTTTTATATACGCTTCTCGGCATTGGATCAGCCAGGCGTGCTATCCAATGTCACCAAAATAATGGGAGATGCAGGGATTAGCATTGAGGCTATTATTCAGCGCGAGCAGCCTGCTGGAGAAAGTTATGTCAATGTCATTATTCTGACCAACGTGACTAAGGAAAAATGCTTAGACGAGGCCGTTGAGCGCATTGAGCTGCTAGACACGGTTCGAGGGCAGGTCAATTTCATTCGTGTTGAATATTTGGACCAACACTAACAACCGATCAAGAATTAAAACCAATAGTTGCCAATCATGACCAGGAACACAGTTAAATGAAATACATCAGTACCCGTGGTGGTGTAGCACCAAAGAGTTTTGAGGACGTTATTTTAACTGGGTTAGCGCCTGACGGCGGACTATTTGTGCCTGACCAACTTCCGCAGTTCAGTCATAGCGAAATCAGCTCTTGGCAGAACCTTAGTTATGAAGAACTGGCTCTAAAGGTCATTAGTCCTTTTGTTGATGACGAGATTCCTCAATCTGATCTTAAACAACTTATTGAAAAATCATATTCCACCTTTAGGCATAGTGAAATTGCACCTTTAGTGAAGACCGGTGAAAACGAATGGATCCTCGAACTCTTTCATGGGCCAACATTGGCGTTTAAAGATTTTGCGCTACAGTTTTTGGGCAACCTACTCGACTACACGCTAGAGAAGCGACAACAAAAAGTGGTTATTATGGGTGCCACTTCGGGAGATACTGGTTCTGCTGCCATAGAGGGCTGTCGCCGTTGTAACAACATTGATATTTTTATTCTCCACCCTTATCAAAGAGTTTCAGATGTTCAGCGACGTCAAATGACCACCGTTCAGGCCGATAATATTCATAATATCGCCTTGCATGGAAATTTTGACGATTGTCAAAATATGGTTAAAGCGAGTTTTGCTGATCAATCATTTTTGCCTGATGGACGCCAGCTTGTGGCGGTTAATTCCATTAATTGGGCGCGAATTATGGCCCAAATTGTTTATTATTTTTGGGCGTCGTTACGACTGGGGGGGCCGGATCAAGCGATATCGTTTTCGGTGCCAACGGGTAATTTTGGTGATATTTTTGCTGGTTATCTGGCCTCTAAAATGGGTCTGCCAATCAAACAGTTAGTGATCGCCACTAATCAAAATGACATTCTGCATCGATGTATTAGCGAAAATGACCATACTACACGTCCGCTTGAACAAAGCTTGGCCCCAAGCATGGATATTATGATTTCAAGTAATTTCGAGCGATTACTATTCGATCTCTATGACAAAGATGGTAAAGCGATAGTGGATTTGATGACAGATGCAAAGGCTGGTCATATGCGCCTCTGTGAAACTGTACTAACCAAGGCACGCCAGCTCTTCTCTAGTTATCGTTGCGATGATAAAGAAATGGTTGAGTTGATTCGCGATACCTTCCGAGACCATGATTACCTTCTTGATCCACATACGGCTATAGGCTTGGCCGCCGCAAGAGAGTGCCGCGCGGATCTTCAAACGCCTATGGTGGCTCTGGCCACAGCCCATCCCGCGAAGTTTCCTGATGCTGTAAAGCAGGCCGGTTATCCTAGTGATCCCGAATTGCCCTCTCATATGGAAAATCTATTCGAAAGGGAAGAGCGGTTTACGATATTGGACAACGACCAATTAGCGGTACAGAGTTTTATATCCGATAATATTACTGCGTAGAAACCGTAATGATGGGGAATACGTAAGAGTAGTTGAACAGTCGAAACTATCGAGACGCATTTATGAGTGAAGAAAATAAATTATCTAAAGAAGATCAAGACAGAGTTGATAAATACCTGAGTAGTGGGTTCAACACGATTGAACGTAAACCCTTTAACGGCTGGCGACTGCTCGGTGGAATTTGGATTGTGGTGGCGGCTTTGGGTTGGGTTAGTTGGTATATTGGTAAAGAGGCCGGATACCTGTAGATTTTGACATTGTAAGCTCACTTTTCGGGAGGGTCTTAATGCACGCTGAGTCAATGCCAACAGCCACTATGATCAGTACCAATGGTGTTGAGCTGGAGGTTTTCCAAGCCGGACACGGTGGCATTCCAATAGTGTTGTGTCATGGTTGGCCAGAGTTGGCATACAGTTGGCGTTATCAAATTCCCGCCTTAGTCAGAGCTGGTTACCACTGTATTGTGCCCAATCAGAGAGGCTACGGCCGTTCCAGTAGACCCCCTGAAGTAAATGCCTATGATATCCATCATTTAACTGACGACCAAAATGGGCTCTTAGACGCTTTGGGTATCGACAAAGCTATCTATGTTGGGCATGACTGGGGTGCCATTATGTTATGGCAGCATGCGTTGCTAAATCCTGAACGTGTAATTGGCATGGCCAATATGTCAGTGCCCTTTAAGGCGCGCGAGCCTTCAGAGCCCGTGGCTTTTTGGGAGAAGGTGCTGGGCGAAGATTTTTATCTGGTCCATTTTAATCGCTATCCCGAGGTGGCGGCACTCTCATTTGAAACCAACCCGAAAAGGGTTTTAACCAACCTCTATCGAACGAGACATTGGTTAGATGATGGATTGTCTCAACCTGATGGCTACTCGATTGTGCGGTCTGCAGAAATTGATAATCAACGCGGGGAGTTAATGCTTAGTGAAGAAGACCTAATGGTCTTCGTGGAAGCTTTTAAGCATAGTGGATTTGTCGCGCCATGTAATTGGTATAGAAATATCACACGCAATTGGGAAACTATGGGTCATGTTAAGCAGATTATTGAGCTGCCATGTCTTATGATTTATGGTGAGCATGACATGGTGCCAAAAGTTGATATGACCGATACCGTGCTAGATTTAGAGGTTAAAACCTTGAAATGTGGCCATTGGATTCAGCAAGAGGAGCCAGAGCAAACTAATCAAATTTTGCTGGACTGGCTACAGAGAAAAACGTATCCACTTTTGAGCTTGTAAAATGCAAATCCAGAGCCGATCCTATGACTTAAATAGCTGCGATTTCCCTGAGCAGATAGACCCACTTCTGCAGCGAGTTTATGCCGCTAGAGGTGCCAAAAACGAATTAAGTTTGGATCGCCACCTTTCTGGCCTTCCTTCACCTCATCTAATGCTAGGTATGCCGGTTGCAGTGAAGCGTCTTATTAGCGCCCTGCATAACAATGAGCATATAGTGATCGTGGGTGATTTTGATGCCGATGGTGCAACTAGTTCAGCTTTAATGGTGCTAGCCTTAACTGCTATGGGCTTTAAAAAGGTTAGGTTCTTGGTACCGAATAGATTTGATTATGGTTATGGTTTAACCCCAGAAATTGTCGATCTAGCCGCGCAGAATAAGCCCCAATTAATAATTACTGTCGACAATGGTATATCCAGTGTTGAGGGCGTTGCGCATGCTCTCACCCTTGGCATAGAAGTAATTATTACTGATCATCACTTACCGGGTAGAGTGCTACCCAATGCAGTTGCTATTGTTAACCCCAATCAGCCCCTATGTGAATTTCCAACTAAAAATCTTGCTGGTGTTGGTGTGGCTTTTTACCTGTTAAGTGCCTTGCGTGTTGAGCTTCGAAAGCAGAATTGGTTTGTAGAGAATAATCTCATTGAGCCCAATATGGCCGCATGGCTTGATTTGGTGGCGTTAGGAACCGTCGCTGATGTTGTGCCCCTAGATCAGGTCAATAGAGTATTGGTTTACCAAGGTTTGTTGCGTATTCGTGCAGGCCAATCCCGTCCAGGTATTCAGGCTCTATTGAGAATTGCAGGAAAGAATCCTCGACGTTTAGCCTCTGCAGATCTGGGCTTTGCTATTGGTCCACGCTTAAATGCCGCCGGGCGGCTAGACGATATTTCACTAGGTATTCAATGCCTGCTGACGGATGACCATCAACTGGCGATGCAAACTGCTCAAGAGTTGGACCAACTCAATAAAGACCGTCGATCAATTGAACAAAGTATGCAACGAGAAGCTATGGTTGAGATGGATAAACTGTCATTTGATTCAGATGAGGTTCTCCCTGCAGTTTTATGCCTTTTTCATCCAGACTGGCATCAGGGTGTGGTGGGGTTGTTGGCATCTCGGTTGAAGGAAAAATATCACCGTCCAGTGGTGGCTTTTGCGCGCGGCGATGAAGGTATCTTAAAAGGTTCGTCTAGATCGATCCCAGGGCTACATATCCGTGATGCTCTAGACGCAGTGGCTACCCAACACCCTGGTTTGATAGACAAGTTCGGAGGTCATGCCATGGCAGCGGGGTTGAGTTTGCCGGAGAACAAATTTGAACAGTTCACTGAGGCCTTGCAGACGTATGTTGAAAAAGCACTTAACGACGATGATTTAGCCGCTAAAGTAATCACAGATGGGAGCCTTGAATCTAATCAATTAACGATGCACACTGCCGAGCTTTTGCGAGAAGCAGGCCCTTGGGGTCAGCAATTTTCAGAGCCGTGTTTTGATGGGAATTTCGAGCTAAAACAGCAGCGTATCGTCGGGGAGAATCACCTCAAGTTAGTGCTAGCTCATGAAGCGACACCGGAGATTAATATTGATGCAATTTACTTCAATATAGATACTGATTTATGGCCGAACAACCAGGCTCAAAGAGTTAGATGCGTTTATCGTTTGGATATTAATGAGTATCGAGGTCAAGAAAAGTTACAGTTCTTGATTCAATATATGGAAGCTATTTAGTAACTATTACAAGAAAATAATTATGAGTTTAAAATCCGATCTTCGTGCAGATATACTTCTGTTGACGACTGCATTTATCTGGGGCTTTGCTTTTGTGTTTCAAAGTACCGGAATGGAGCACATTGGTCCTTTTACTTTTGTCTTTGGTCGTTTTGTCATCGCCACTATAGCTATAGTACCCATCTGGTACTTTATGGAGAAGCCGAAGAAAATTTGGGTTTCGCATCCAATGGATATCAAGGCAGTTCAGTTGGGTATTATCATGGCAGTTGGCATGTTAGTGCAGCAGTCGGGTCTTTTATATACAACGGTAGCTCGGGCAGGGTTCTTAACCGGTGTATATATTATTTTTGTACCCTTAATTGGTCTATTTATAGGTAGCCGGACTGATTGGCCAACATGGATTGGCGTTGCGCTTTCGTTAGTGGGCTTGTATTTTCTTGGACAGATTCAAACTGACCAGTTTTTGATTGGCGATGGGTTGATCTTGATTAGTTCGGTATTGTGGGCCGTGCATGTTATCTACACCGGGAAAATAGCCAATAAAACATCAGTATTTAGATTGATGTTTCTGCAATTTGCTGTCGCAACTGTACTTAGTGGGTTCGTAATGCTCATCTTCGAGAACTGGGATTGGCAAGCAGTGAAAGAGGCTGCTGTGTCATTATTGTTTGTGGGTGTTTTATCATCCGGTATTGGATTTTCCTTACAGGTGGTGAGCATGCGCACTGCGCCACCATCACACACTGCCCTTATTCTTAGCTTCGAAGCGGTTTTTGCTGCCATCGGAGGGTGGTGGCTACTTGATGAGTACCTCACTACTCCCGAGTTGATTGGTTGTGGCTTGATCTTAAGTGGCGGGCTGGTCTCGCAGCTAAAGGTGTTACTTAAAGTCTCAGGTGATGTTATCGAACATCCCCGAGGAGTTAATTAATAGCCGGTATCTCTAGAGATTCTCGAGAAGAGCACTGAGTGTCGTTAGGACGACTGCTTTCATCATGGGCTGGGCGAGCTCCGTTGGATGAAGGCCGTCTTGCTGAATCATTCCCTCAGTAACGGCTAGTTCTTCAAGCGCGAAAGGAATGAGCTGAACGTTCTGTTCTTCCGCTAAGGCGGGATATACTGCGGCAAAGGCTCCGGTGTAGCGGCGGCCATAATTCGGAGGGATACGCATACCAAATAATATGGGCACAGCTTTTTTCTCACGGCACAGCGCGATCATCAAGCTTAAGTTCTTTTTCATTAGGCTAAGAGGATGGCCGCGCAAACCATCATTGCCACCAAGTTCGAGCACGACGAAGTCAGGCTGAAATTTCTCTAAAAGCAATGGCAGTCGTTCTAAACCGCCACCAGTGGTATCACCGCTTATGCTGCCGTTGACTATTTTGTGCTCAGGGTGCAAGTCATTTTGAAGAAGATTGACCCAGCCTTTCGCAGGATTTATACCGTATCCTGCGCTCAAGCTATCACCAAGCACCAGTATGGTTGATCCATAAGTGTTGGCGCCGAGTAAAAGAAACAGGCAACATAGGCGTTTGAAAATAGTGAGCATAAAACTTCCCGATTATACTTTCATTAAAATAAGTAGCGGAAGTGTAAGCGATTTTGCAGGCAATGGAACCCATCAATGATTAAAGTTAATAATGTAGGTAAGCAGGTAGTTACAGCTGAGGGTACTCTGGAGATTTTAGAGGGCATCAATCTTTCACTGACAGATGGCGAAACGTTGGCTATTGTTGGGCCATCTGGGTCAGGTAAGTCCACGCTGTTAGGTATTCTCGCGGGTCTTGATTTACCCAGTTCTGGTTCGGTGGCACTTAACGGTCAAGATATTACAGCCATGGATGAAGAAGGCAGAGCTCAGGTTCGGGCTAAAGATGTCGGCTTTGTCTTTCAGTCATTTCATCTGTTGCCGGGGCTAACCGCATTAGAAAATGTTGCTTTGCCGTTGGAACTTAACGGTGATGCCAATGCTCTAGCAACGGCCAAAATCTATTTA
>MDTF01004809.1_pt1 | contig 32303 bp, 28 predicted proteins | sample 811191 | NCBI WGS metagenome assembly MDTF01 (sample SAMN05326649, study PRJNA326480) | marine metagenome | isolation source: seawater | place: Southern Ocean | collected 2011 | reverse complement strand
TAGTCACAATCTAAAAGAAGTAAAATTAAAAGTTTCTGATAGTCAATGGTCAAAATTTTCATTTATCGAGGGAGATATTTGCAGCTTATCGGATTGTAAGAAAGCAACCAATGATGTGGATTATGTTCTTCATCAAGCTGCCCTTGGCTCAGTTCCAAGGTCTATAAAAGACCCAATTCTAACTAATAACTCGAATATTAATGGGTTTTTAAATATGTTAGTGGCTTCTATGGAGTCAGAAGTTTCAAGCTTTACATATGCAGCAAGCAGCTCAACTTATGGAGATCATCAAGCGCTACCAAAGGTAGAAAATATTATAGGAAAACCATTGTCCCCTTATGCTATTACGAAATATGTAAATGAACTATATGCAGACATTTTTGATCAGTGTTATGGCTTTAAATCTATAGGATTAAGATATTTTAATATTTTTGGAAAACGTCAGGATCCAAATGGAGCATATGCAGCAGTTATACCAAAGTGGATTGATTTAATGATAAATAGAGAACAGGTTCTAATTAACGGTGATGGCATGACTAGTAGGGATTTCTGTTATGTGGATAATGCTGTGCAAGCTAATATTTTGGCTGCAGTTTCATCTGAAGAATACAAAAATGAAGTTTATAATGTAGCTGTTGGAGATAGAACAAATCTAAATGATCTTTTCTACTCTTTAAAAAGTGCGTTGATCGAAAATGATAAGCAGTATTCGTTGAATCCAAAATATCAAGATTTTAGAGATGGAGATGTAAGGCATTCCCAGGCTAATATATCTAAAGCAAAAGAAATGCTGTCTTATCAACCCTCTCATTCTCTTATAGATGGTATTAATGAAATTATTCCTTGGTATATAAGAAATTTAGAAGGTAAGTAGATAGCATGAAGCACAACATACCCAATCTTATAAAAAGATTATGGGGGCATATTGATATTAAGCGCAGACATCAGTTTCTAACTTTATTTGTAATAATGATTCTAGCCTCATTTGCTGAAGTTTTGAGTATTGGAGCGGTGATTCCATTCTTGACTATAATGACTTCTCCAGATAGTGTTTTTGAATCCTCTTATGCTAAACCAATCATAGATTTCTTTGAATTTACTGAATCAAGTGAATTATTATTAGTTTTTACAGTTACTTTTTCACTTGCTGCTCTTTTGTCTGGGGCAATGAGATTGCTTTTATTATGGTACCAAACAAGATTGAGTCATGGTGTTGGAGCTGATATTGGGATTAGTATATATAGAAAAACACTTTTTCAGCCATATATCCTCCATGTTTCAAGAAATAGTAGTGAAGTGATAGCAGGAATTACAGGAAAAGCAAATGTAGTTGTTGATACGACATTGATACCTATATTCACAATTTGTAGTGCATTCTTAATTTTAATAAGTATCTTATCTGCATTGATTATAATTGATCCACAAATAGCAATTTTTTCTTTCTTTGGCTTTGGTTCTCTTTATGTAATCGTAATAATCATAACTCAAACAGGCCTCTCAAGGGATAGTCTTAGGATAAGTTATGAAAGAAATATGGTTATGAAAGCACTTCAAGAGGGCCTTGGAGGCATCAGAGATGTGCTGATTAACGGAACCCAATTAATTTATGTTAATCTTTATAAGAAAGCTGAACTTCCATTGAGAAGGGCATTGGCTAATATAAATATTGTGAGCATGAGCCCAAGATATGCAATCGAATCTCTGGGGATGATACTAATAGCAATCCTAGCTTATACATTTGCAAATAGATCAGAGGGTATTGAATCAGCAATTCCTATTCTAGGTGCATTTGCTTTAGGAGCACAAAGATTGCTCCCAGTGCTTCAGCAAGCATATTCTAGCTGGTCTCTTATTAAAGGGAGTCAAGCATCACTTAATGATGCGATTGATTTATTGGATCAACCATTGCCCGAATACGCACATCAAAATGAAATAAGCCCTATAGAATTCAAGAACAATATATCTTTAATAAATTTAGGATTTAGCTATAAAAAAGATAATTTTATTATTGAGGGGATAGATCTAGAAATTGCAAAAGGCTCCAGAGTTGGTTTTATTGGATCTACCGGAAGTGGTAAAAGCACCCTATTAGATATTTTTATGGGCTTACTTTTACCTACAAAAGGAAAATTTTTAGTTGATGGGGTTTTAATTGATGAGCTGAATCATAGAAACTGGCAATCAAGAATTGCCCATGTACCTCAAACTATATTTCTTGCAGACTCATCAATATCAGAAAATATAGCTTTTGGAATTCCTAAAGATAAAATCAATCATGATAGAGTTAAAGTTTGTGCTGAAATGGCTCAATTATCTGAAACAATAGAATCATGGGATATGCAATATGACTCATCAGTTGGAGAAAGAGGTGTCCGAATATCTGGAGGCCAGAGGCAAAGAATAGCAATTGCTAGAGCTTTATATAAAGAGGCTGATGTAATAGTGTTTGATGAGGCGACAAGCGCTTTAGATAATTTAACTGAAAAAGCTGTTATGAATTCAATTGAAAATTTAAACCCAAATATTACTATTATTATAGTAGCTCATAGATTGTCTACGCTTAGAAATTGTAATGAAATTATTGAGTTGAAAGATGGTAAAATATCTAGAAAAGGTAACTACAAAGATATTGTTGAGTAAAACTTATTTTTAAAAAGGAATCAAAATGTTAGAAAATTCATCTATTTTAATTACCGGAGGCACTGGGTCCTTTGGACACACCTTTATTCCAATGACTTTAGAAAAGTATAATCCTAAAAAGTTAGTTATATTCTCTAGAGATGAGATGAAACAATGGGAGATGGCCAGGCTATACAAAGATGATGATAGGGTTAGATTTTTTATTGGTGATATGAGGGATAAGGATAGATTGCATAGAGCTTTAAATGGAATCGATTTTGTAGTTCATGCAGCTGCAACTAAAATTGTTCCAATTGCAGAATATAATCCTTTTGAATGCGTTAAAACCAACGTAAATGGTGCGATGAATCTTATTGATGCAGCCATTGATCAAAAAGTTAAAAGCGTAGTTGCCTTGTCAACTGATAAAGCTAGCAGCCCTGCAAATCTATATGGAGCTACGAAATTAGTATCAGATAAATTATTTATTGCAGGTAATGCATATTCAGGATTACAAAATACTAAATTTGGAGTTGTCAGATATGGTAATGTTATGGGGTCGAGAGGCTCAGTTATTCCATTTTTTTTAACTCAAAAAGAAAATCAGTCACTACCTATAACTGATGAACGCATGACAAGATTTATGATTACTTTAGAAGAGGGCGTTCAATTAGTTTGGCATGCTTTTAATGATATGGTCGGAGGCGAGATATATGTTAAGAAAATACCATCAATGAAAGTTACAGATATAGCCACTGCTGTTGATGAAAATGCTAAGCAAGAAATTATTGGAATTAGGCCTGGAGAGAAACTGCATGAGCAAATGATAAGTCCTGAAGATGCAGCCCATACATATGAATATGATGAGTACTTTAAAATTCTTCCTGCTATACATAATTGGAACCATGATCCTCTTAGAATTTCTGATGGAAAGCTAGTTGAATCTGACTTCAGCTATTGTTCAGATAACAATAAAGAATGGATGACAGTCAATGATTTAAAATCATGGATATATTCAAATAAAGAAAAAATTGGAAAGATATAATCCATGATTCCTTATGGAAAACAAGACATCAATCAAGATGACATAGATGCAGTTTTATCTGTATTAAATTCAGACTTTTTAACTCAAGGACCCTTAGTTCCAAAATTTGAAGAAAATATTGCAAATTTATGTAATTCACAATATGCGGTAGCTGTAAATAGTGCTACCTCAGCTCTTCATATAGCATGTAAGGCAATTGGCTTGACAAGACATGATATTGCCTGGACATCCCCAAATACTTTCGTTGCAAGCGCAAACTGTGTTCTCTATTGCGGCTCGAAAATAGACTTTGTTGATATTGATCCAATAACTGGAAATATGAGCATTTATAAACTTGAGGAAAAGCTTATAAAAGCAGAAAAAGAAAACATGTTACCAAAAGTTGTTATCCCTGTTCACCTTTCAGGCGAGCCATGCGATATGGAAGCCATTGGAAAACTCAGTAAAAAATATAACTTTCGTATAATTGAAGATGCATCACATGCAATTGGTGCTAAACATAAAAATACAGCAATTGGTGATTGCAAATACAGTGATATAGTTATTTTTAGTTTTCATCCTGTAAAAATTATCACAACTGCAGAGGGTGGAATGGCATGTACTAACTCTCAACACCTTTATGAGAGAATGGATTTATTCAGAAGTCATGGTATAACTAGAAACCCTGAGATGATGGATCAGGAGCCTGATGGACCATGGTATTATCAACAAATTGAGCTAGGATTTAACTATCGCATGACAGAGATTCAAGCAGCATTAGGTATCAGCCAACTTAATAGACTTACAGATTTCATAAAAAAAAGACATGAAATTGCCAAAATATATGATGAAAAACTTTGTAATATTGATCTAAAGTTACCCTTCAGAAATGCTGACAATTACTCATCTCTTCATCTTTATGTAATCAGATTAAATTTAGAAAATAAAAAACATAATCATAGATTAATTTTTGAGCAATTAAGAGATAATGGAATTGGCGTTAACCTTCATTATATTCCAGTTCACTTTCATCCCTACTACAAAAAGCTTGGTTTCAAAAAAGGAATGTTCCCTGAAGCAGAAAAATATTATCAAGAAGCTATATCAATTCCAATGCATCCCAATTTAGACATTAAAAGTATTGATAAAGTCGTTTCGGCTCTGTACAAGCTAATTTAACTTATGACTATAACGAGAGAAAAAATTTCAGAAATTTTAAAAAAGAATAATATTAATTTAGTCTATAGAGAAGAAAATATAAATTTATGGAATGAAGTTTTTAATTCTTTAGAATCTAAACCAGTAAGATACTTAAATTCATCGATCGATTATTATTTAAAATATAGCCATGATCAAGGAATCGATTGTACGGATTTATCATGTATTATTTTTTCTGATATTAACCCAATTGCAATATGGCCCCTTAGCATGAACAAAGAGTTAAGTTCATTAATGCTATCTAGTCATGGAAGCCCAATTTTAGAGCCATTATTTATAAATTGTCCAAAAAAAACGTCTAAAAATACAACTAGAAACTGTATCAATGCTGCATCAGACATTGCTAATGAACTAAATATGAAGAGCTGGTTATCTTTTTCAAATGTGGTCAATAATTTTTCATTAAGTGATTGGCATTTAATACCTATGTCATTAGGTGCATCTATTTCATCTATGCATGAGCTTTATGTTGACCTTAATATGCCAATTGATGAAATAAAATCTAATTTTAGAAAGAGTTATCGTCCTCTAGTCAATCTTGGTGAAAAGTTATGGGATATAACTTTAATCAACACTGACTCTTCTTTAAAAAAAATTGAAGAACATATCAATGAATTCAGGCAATTACATCAAAAAGTTTCAGGAAAAAAAACTAGATCTACTGAATCTTGGAATTTTCAGAGGGATTGCATTGCAAACAATGAAGCTTTTTTAGTTTGCTTAAGAGACGAAACTGATAAGCTCATTGGCGCTGGTTACTTTTCTTTCACTTCCGATGAAGGGGTCTATGCAATTGCAGCCTATGACAGGAATTTATTTGAAAAGCCACTCGGACACATTGTTCAATTTAAAGCAATTAAAGAATTGCAGAATATGGGCTGTAATTGGTACTATATTGGAAGAAGATCATTTGAAAATGATTTTCCTAAACCTTCAGATAAAGAAATATCAATTTCAAAATTTAAAGAAGGTTTTTCAACGAATGTGTTTCCTTCTTTTACATTAGAAGTTCCAGCTAATTTATGATTAGTAATTTAATTGATAGAAAATGAATTCTAAATTAACCTTAGGCACCGTTCAGTTTGGATTAGACTACGGAGTTGCAAATAAATCTGGAAAAATAGATTTCTTAGATGCAAAAAAAATAATTGATTTCGCAAAAAAAAATGGAATTTCTACACTAGATACAGCTTCTGCATATGGCAAAAGTGAAAAATTATTAGGGGAGATCGGCATACAAGACTTTGAGATCATAACAAAATTACCAAAAATTCCAAACGAAATTAAAAGTGTTGATGAGTGGTTTGAAGAAAATTTTTATAAATCCCTTGAGAGACTAAAAATTAATAGTTTATCGACCCTTATGGTTCATAATGTAAGTGATATTCTGCATGAGCATGGGAGCGCACTAATTAAGTTATTAGAAAAAGCAAAAGAAGATTTGCTGATTAATAAAGTTGGGATATCTATATATTCTCCTTATGATTTAGATAGTATTCTTAATATATATAATTTTGATGTAATCCAAGCTCCACTCAATCCGCTTGATACTCGTTTGATAGAGTCTGGCTGGATGGATCGACTTCCGCAAAAAAATATAGATATTCATATCAGATCTATATTTCTCCAAGGACTACTTCTCATGCCTTATAAAGATATCCCTAGCAAATTTAATAACTTCAAACATAAGCTAAAAGAATGGCATCAATGGAATGATCAAAATAAGATCAAGCCATTAGAAACTTGTATTAGATTTGCAAACTCTTTTGATAATGTAAGTAAAATTATTTTCGGTGTTGATAGTTTAAGTCAACTATCTGAGATTTATAAATTATCAAAAATAAAAAATAAAAAAATACAAGATCTAGATATTGCTACAAATGATGACATCTTAATTGATCCATCTAGATGGAGTTCATTATGAAGATTGCTTCAATAATCCAAGCAAGAATGGGGTCTTCAAGAATGCCGGGCAAGGTGATGAAAAAAATAGATGGCATACCAATGATAGAACTTTTAATAAAAAGGTTATCAAAATCTAAAATGATAGATCAAATAATAGTTGCAACATCAGAAAAAAAAGGAAATTCTCTATTAATCAATCATATTGAATCTTTAAATTTAATTTGTGAAATTGGCGATGAAGATGATGTTTTAAAGAGATATTTTAATGCAGCAAAAAATAACGAAGTTGATATAGTGGTTAGGATTACAGGTGATTGTCCCTTGATAGACTCTGATTTAGTAGATAAGTGTGTTGCAACTTTCTTAGATAAGAAAGTTAGCTATTTAAGTAATATTGATCCGTGTACATACCCTGATGGCTTAGATATTGAGGTTTTTAGCTTTGAGGCTCTTAAGATGTCCTATGAACTTGCTACCTCAGAATATGATAGAGAGCATGTCACACCATATATAAGAAATTCAGATGAGTTTACAAAGTTTTCACTTGTTAATGCTAAAGATTTATCTAATTTACGCTGGACTGTAGATGAGCTAGCTGATTTTAATGTAGCATCAAATATATTTAAATATTTTTCACCAAATATCTATTTTTCATGGCGAGAGGTGGTTAAACTAGAGTTATTGAAGCCTGAATTGTTTTATATGAATAAAGATTTAAAAAGAAATGATGGAGAAAATATGGGCAAAGGGCAAAAGCTATGGAAAAGAGCTAAGACATTAATACCTGGTGGAAATATGCTTCTTTCAAAGAGACCTGAGATGTTTTTACCTGAGCAATGGCCTTCATATTTTAGCAAAGCGAAAGGGTGTGAAGTCTGGGATCTTGATAATAATAAGTATATTGATATGTCACTTATGGGTGTTGGAACAAACAGCTTAGGTTATGGGCATCCAGAGGTTGATGCGGCTGTCTTGCAAAATATTAAGAATGGAAACATGTCTACTCTTAATTGCTCTGAGGAAGTTCATTTAGCTGAAAAACTAATTGATATGCATTCTTGGGCTGAGATGGTCAGGTTCGCTAGGTCTGGAGGTGAGGCAAATGCTATTGCCATAAGAATTGCTAGAGCTGCATCAGGAAAAGATAATGTCGCTGTATGCGGCTATCATGGCTGGCATGACTGGTACCTTTCAGCCAACCTAGGCACCGAAAAAAATTTAGACAATCATCTTTTGCCTGGCTTGATGCCAAATGGCGTCCCGCAGAACCTAAAAGGAACGGTTTTTCCTTTTCTGTACAATGATTTTGAATCATTAAAGTCTATAGTTAGCTCTAATGATATTGGAACTATTAAAATGGAAGTTACAAGAAATACTGGACCAGAAAAGAATTTTTTAAATAAAGTAAGAAAATTAGCAAATGAAAAAAAAATAATACTTATATTTGATGAATGTACTTCGGGTTTTCGTGAAACATATGGTGGAATTCATAAAAAGTTTGGCATTGAGCCTGATATGGCTATGTTTGGAAAAGCAATGGGCAATGGCTATGGTATAACAGCAGTAGTCGGTAAAAGAAGTATTATGGAGTCTGCGCAGACATCTTTTATTTCAAGCACATTTTGGACGGAAAGAATTGGCCCTACCGCTGCAATTAAAACACTCGAAGTAATGAAAGAGATTAAATCTTGGGATATTATTACAAAAATAGGCAATGACATCAAAGAAAACTTAGCAAATATTGCAAACGAAAATCATTTAAATATTATTTTTTCTGGTATTCCTGCGCTCACTACATTTTCATTTGCATCAAGCAATGATTTGAAATATAAAACTCTTATAACTCAAGAGATGTTAAAGAAGGGTTTTTTAGCTTCTAACGCTATATATTCATGCATTAAACACTCACCAGATGTTATTGAGCAATATATCACAGCTTTAAATCCAATTTTTAAAAATATCTCACAATGCGAGGACGGTAAAGATATTGATAAACTTCTTGATGGTCCTATTTGTCATTCAGGATTTAAAAGACTTAATTAGCTTATGAAAAATTTACCACAAATTGAAATTTCAGGCAGATTCATATCAAGGAATCACTCTCCGTACATAATTGCTGAAATGTCAGCAAATCACAATGGCAGTATAAAAAATGCAAAGGGTATTATAGAGGCTGCCAAATCCTCTGGTGCAGATGCTGTAAAAATTCAAACTTATAAGCCAGATACCATTACCCTAGATCATGATAGTAATGATTTTAAAATTAATGGAGGCTTATGGGATGGAAGAACATTATTTGATTTGTATGAAGAGGCTCATATGCCATGGGATTGGCATAAGCCACTATTTGATTATGCAAGAGAAATTGGCATTACAATATTTAGCTCTCCATTTGATAGTACGGCGGTTGACTTACTAGAGTCTCTAAATGCTCCAGCATATAAAATAGCTTCATTTGAAATAGTAGATACACCGCTTATAAAATACGTAGCAAGTACAGGGAAGCCACTAATAATCTCTACTGGAATGGCCAACAAAGAAGAAATACATGAAGCTATTCAAGCCGCAAGAGATGGCGGTTGCTCCAAATTAGCAATTCTACACTGCGTTAGTGGTTACCCGGCACCTGCAGCAGACTATAACTTAAAAACATTAGCAGATATGGCAAATGAATTTGGTTTAGTAACAGGTCTTTCAGATCATACTCTTAAAAATATTACTGCCATTTCAAGTATCTCTATGGGAGCTTCAATTATCGAAAAGCATTTCACGCTAGATAGATGTAACGGGGGTCCCGATGATAGTTTTTCATTAGAACCATCAGATTTAAAAGAATTATGTGAAAGTGCAAAAATTGCATGGGAATCGATCGGCTGCATAGACTATAGTAGAAAATCAAGCGAAGAAGGTAATGTAAAGTTTCGCAGGTCACTTTATTTTGTTCAAGATATGAAACAAGGTCAAATAATTACTAAAGATTGTGTTCGTTCTGTAAGGCCTGGTTTTGGGATTAGTCCAAATAAGTTTGACTATATTTTAGGAAAAAGAATAAAAAATGATGTCAATTTTGGAACTCCTGTAAAAATTTCTGATATAGATATTTAATAATGAATAATTTTCTTTCTAACAGGATTCAATCAATTGAGCCTTCAATAACAATCAGCTTATCTGCTAAGGCAAAAAAATATAAAGAATTAGGGAGAGATATAATTAATGTAACTACTGGTGAACTCCCCTTCCAGGCAACAAAAAATGTTCGAGATGCATTAATTAAAGCTTTAACAGATGGCAAGGACAAGTATGTTGACCCATCAGGCATTCCCGAGCTAAAAGAGGCAATCGTAAAAAAACTTAACTATGAAAATAATTTAGTTTACTCCTGTGAGGAAATAGCCATAGGCAATGGTGTTAAAGAGTTATTTTTTAATATTATGGCTTCAACTCTTTGTAAAAATGACGAAGTTATTATCCCAGCACCTTATTGGGTAAGTTTTCCAGAAATAGTTTCTTTTTTTGAAGGACAGCCTATTGTAGTGAATACAGATCAGTTCGATGACTTTAAAATCACTCCAGAAAAATTGAGATCTGCAATAACTAAAAAAACTAAATGGCTTATTATAAATAGTCCATCAAATCCTACTGGATCAATTTATTCATATAAAGAGCTTAAAGATATCGCCGATGTTTTAAGGGAGCCTATCAATCAACATGTATCAATCATTTCAGATGACATATATGAAAAAATTATTTTTGATAATCATGATTACAATAACATTATAAATGTTGCTCCAGACTTATTTGGTAGAACGGTAATTTTAAATGGTTTTAGTAAATCATATTGCATGACAGGATGGCGTCTTGGCTATGCCGCCGGGAGGTCTGAGATTATTAATTTAGTTTCAAAACTCAAATCTCACTCAAATACTTGCACCCCATCATTTATTCAATATGCTGGAATTGAAGCATTGGCTAGCAATGACTCTTTTATTCAAGAAAACTTAATAAAGATTAAAAAAAATAGAGATATAATAGTAAATGGCCTTAATACTATTGATGGCATTTCATGCTTAAATCCCAAGGGGTCATTCTTTGTTTTTCCATCCTGTAAGGCTTTTATAGGATGCAAATCCCAGGAAGGTAAGGAAATAAATTCTAGTTTAGATTTTGCTACATATCTCCTAGATGAATATAATGTTGCTGTAATTCCAGGAGAAGCATTTGGAATAAAAGATCATTTTAGAATTTCCTACACAATAGAGGAAGACTCTCTTAAAGAATTGTTGAATAGATTGAATAAAGCATGCATGAATTTATTAAATATTTAAACTAAAGGTAAAAAGTTATGAAAGCGCCAATGATATTAGATTGCACTTTACGAGATGGGAGTTATGTAAATAATTTTCAATTTACACAGAAGGATACTGAATCTATTTCAGGTGATCTAGATAAAGCTGGATTTCCATATATTGAGGTTGGACACGGCATTGGTTTGGGAGCAACTGAGAAGGGGCCTCATAAAGCGGCTTGCTCCGATATACAATATATGCGTGCTGCAAGAAAATCTGTAAAAAAAAATAAATGGGGAATGTTTTGCATACCTGGAATTGCAACTTTAGATCATGTGCGCCTTGCGGCTGATGAAGGCATGGATTTTATTAGAATTGGGACTGATGTCACTGAAGTATCCCAATCTCAGCCATTTATCGAATTAGCACTGAAGAATAATATAGAAGTATTCTCAAATTTCATGAAATCTTATGTTTTAGAGCCAGAGGAGTTTGGAAGTTTAGTTATTCAGGCTAGAAGTTACGGATCTCAGATGGTGTATCTTGTTGATTCTGCAGGAGGCATGCTCCCTAATGAGGTGAAAAATTTCATTGAAGCTGCAAAAGATATGGCTCCTGATGCACCATTGGGTTTTCATGGGCATAACAATCTTGGGTTAGGAGTCGCAAATTCATTAATATGTTCTGAACTAGGCGTAGATATGGTTGATACATCACTTCAAGGATATGGAAGGAGTGCTGGCAATACAGGTACTGAACAGTTAATCAGCACCTTAATAAGGGCTGGTTTTGATACTGATATTTCATCACTTGAGGTGATGCAGCTTGGAGAAATTCATATAAGGCCTTTAATTGATTCTAAAGGGATAAGTTCATTGGATATTGCTGCTGGAGAAGCTTTATTTCACTCAAGCTATATGTCAAAAGTTGTGAACATAGCTATGCAGAAAAAAGTCGACCCAAGAGCTTTAATAATTGAACTTTGTAAGATTAATAAAATAGAAGCTCCTATAGAGCTTGTAAAAGAGATTGCCAAGAAACTTCAATCAACAAATCCTGCGCCAATAAATATACCATTTAAAAAATATTATGGTGAAGAGCAGAGTTAATTTTGAGTTATAGCACTAAACTTAACAGTATTTTTAAGGATTCTTGGCACTCTCCAGCCATTCAGGCTGAAACCCTTTCTTTAAATTATCAAGAATTTTATATCCATGCAAATGCTGTATCGGAGTACTTAAAATCTCTTTCTTATAAGCCAGGTGACTCAATTGCAATTAACCTTAGCAATGGACCGGAATATTGCATAGCGTATCTGGCATGTATTCTTGGTAATTATATTATTGTTCCAGTAAATATAGAGCTCACAGAAGAAGATCAGGATTATATAATCAAGACAACAAATCCAGTATTTGTAATTAACAAGGAATTTAATTTTTTTGAATTAGAATTTGAGGAATTTATAAAACCAGCCTTTCAAGACTCAAAACTAGAATATGATGCAATATTCTTTACATCTGGAACAACAGGAATGCCAAAAGGAGTTTGTCACTCTTTAGACTCTTTAGTAGAAAATGTAACATCTTTTAATAAAAATATGAGCTTAAAAGACAATGTAAGAATGTACCATGTTCTGCCCATGGCATATATGGCAGGCTTCCTAAATACTATTTTATCTCCATTAATCGCTGGGGGGTGTATATTAGTTGGACCTAGATTTAATCCTAGTAATGCTCTGGTTTTTTGGGATAAAGCCATTAAATGGAATGCAAATTCTATCTGGCTAACCCCGACTCTTGCAGCAATTTTAATTAAGTTTACAAGAGATCAAGCTGTTAAAGACAAAATTAAAATTTCAATGGACAATATTTTTTGCGGAACGGCGCCATTATCTCAAAGTTTAAGGGTTAATTTTCTTAAAACATTTTCACAGCCTCTTCAGGAAAGCTTTGGAATGAGTGAGATTTTATTAGTATCATCTCAGACAAGGGCAGAGGCAAGTAAAGAGTCAAATGTTGGCAGTATTCTCCCCGAACTGCTTGTGACAAAGAGAATGCTAGATGGTCAAGAGGAACTTTTAATAAAGTCACCATGGTCTCTTAAATGCTATTTAATAGAAGGTAAAACATCCTCACCTCTAATCAATGATGGTTTTATGCCCACAGGAGATATAGGTGAAATAAATAAAAAGAAACTATCTATAACTGGAAGAATAAAAGATCTAATTATAAGAGGTGGAGTAAATATAATGCCTGCATCTATTGAAAATATTATTCAGTCGATTCCAGGAGTTGATGATGTTGCAGTTGTCGGCCTTCCGCACGAGTTTTGGGGAGAGCAGATATGCGTATGTGTCGTAATAAATCATAAAAATGATAAGGATGGAGCTTTGCAAGATATAAAAATTATTGTAAACAAAAAAATTACAAATAATATGAGGCCTGATAAATATATAATCTTGGATGAAATACCAAAGAATACAAATGGTAAAACATTGAAAAATGATTTAGTGGCTAGATTAAAATGATTATTGGTTTTGCTCATATAGCCATTAATACCGATAAAATTGAAGACCTAAAAAAACTTTACTGTAATAATGGATACCTCGAATCAAATAGCTTTTATTCAGTTAAAAACCATTCTAGTAAAAAGTCATTCTGTGATAGCTTCCAAAAAAATCATGATTTAATTATATTAAATAGTACAAAAAATTTTTTTAGCATAGAATTGACTTGTCATGGAAAGACAACTGGTTTCAACAAGCAATTAAAAATAGAAGATAAAAAAATAATTGTTAAGACTCAAATGGCTAAAGAATTCCATAAGTTTTGCTCTCAGGGCTTGGGTTTCTCTAGCATATCAAATAGAAATATAAAATTTTCTAGTATTAACCCTTCATGGTCTTGCGAGTTGATAATTGAAAAAAAAGATTCTAATTCATCTAGAATTGATGCTAACGGGCCCTCTTGCTTGGCATTTTATTCATCAAATATAATTGAGGATCGAAAAAACCTTATAAAACTTGGCGCTACAGACTATTCTGATGTATTTAATTTATCTCTTGGTGTAAAATCGATGGATATTTTTATGGCAAGAGCTCCAGGTGGTATTTTAATAGAGCTTATACAAATTAGGAAAAATAATGACAGCTAAAATTGTAGACTTATCAATGGTTCTAGAAGAAGGGATGATTTCATTTCCTCATCCATGGCATCCTATTGTTGAAATTGTTCAACTTGGTAGACATGCCGTAGAGGGTAGGGAGACCCGAAAAATAATTATGGGTACTCATACAGGCACACACATAGATGCGCCTAGGCATTTTATTCCCGATGCACCTACTGTAGATGAAATCCCTTTAGAGCAAATAAATGGCTTAGCGTCTGTCCTTGATTTGACTAACTTTGGACCTGGTGAGGAGGTTAATGTATCAGATTTAGATAATGCATTAGGAGATAGATCTGCTGAAAGAGTCCTGTTAAGATTTGATTGGGAAAGAATGATAGGATCGCTAGATTATTATAATAAATCTCCTTATTTATCAGAAAATGCAGCTATTTGGCTGATCGACAAAGGATGTAGATTGTTAGGAATGGATACTCCAATGCCAGACAATCCAGCAAATGGAAGAGGGTGTTCAAAAGACTCACCAAATCATAAAATATTGCTGGGTGGCGGGGCTATATTAGTTGAATATATGATAAATCTTGCATCCTTAGATAAAGATATTGTTCATATAATTGTTGCACCAATAAAAGTTAAAGATGGTGACGGCGCTCCAGCTAGAGTTTTTGCAATACTTGAATAGTTATTATTTTGTAGATCAGTAAATATGAAAAGCTTAATTAAGGTCTGGATTAAAGAATGGTTTAAAGAAAAATCTCCTGATATTGATTTAAATCTTGATGAAAATTTTTTTGAAAAAGGTGCAATTGACTCATTCGGCATAATGGAATTAATTGCTGATATTGAAGCGCATTACAATATAATTTTTACTCAAGAAGAATTTCAAGATCCTCGTTTCCCCAATATTTCTGGACTATCAGCAATTTTAAATGAAAAAATTGGTAATGGATCTTGATATACAATAGATCAGACATTAACTCTTCATTGAAGAAGCTTCCTTTAGAAAAGGGTGACACTCTTTTTATCCATTCAAATATTGGTTTTTTTGGATTGCTAGATGGAGCAAATAGTATTAATGACATTTGTGAAGTTTTTTTTGATGCCATATTTAATATTATTGGAGAAAATGGAACTATTTTTGTTCCAGCCTTTACGTATTCTTTTCCAAGAGGTGAGAAATATGATCCTTTAGTCCCTCCTAATATGGGCGCATTTTCAGAATGGGTTTTCAATCATCCTAATTCAGTAAGGTCATATGATTCTTCATACTCAGTTATAGGAATAGGAAATCAATCAAGCAAAATGATTGAAAAACTGCCGACCAATAGCTTTGGCGATGACTGTTTTTTTGAAAGATTTTATAAATCAGACGGCAAAATCCTGAATCTTAATTTTGATGCCGGGTCTACCTTAATTCATTATTTTGAAAGATTACTAAGTGTACCCTATAGATTTGATAAAGTTTTTAGTGGTATATCTTTAATAGATGATCAAGATCAAAAAAGTCAGTCTACTATTTTTGTGAGATATCTTAGTGACGACTCTTTAGAATACTCTAGTAAATTATTTAGTGAAATAGCTTTAAAAAAAAATTTATTTTACAATCAACCTATTGGAAGAGGTTCTGTTGGGGTAATCTCGGCAAAGGATACATATAAAATTATTGAAAATGAAATAAAGTCCTTTCCCTTTTTTTTAACAAAAGCTGGTGTCATTGGAGTCAATAAACCATATATAATCAAAGAATAAATAAAAGGAATTATTTAATGAAATATAATGCAAAGAATGAATGGTCTAAACTTTATGGACCAGGAAGTAATATTTCTTATCCTGCTGAAGGCGTAATAAGAATTTTGAAGGGTACGTTTCCTGATTTACATATGTTAAAACCAACCTCAGGATCTATTTTAGATCTAGGATGCGGTGATGGAAGACATTTTCCTTTATTTGAACAATCTAATTTAGATGGCTATGGGGTTGAGATATCTGAAGAAATTTGTTCCAATGTTTCATCAAATCTTTCAAACAGAAACATACCTTTTAAACAAATTATTTCTGGAACAACAGACAATCTTCCTTTTGATAATAGCTTTTTTGATTATTTATTGACTTGGAATAGTTGTTATTATATGACAGCTGCTCGTGAGTTAGATTTCTCAAATCATATTAGTGAGATGGCTAGAGTCTTGAAGAAAGACGGTTGGTTAATAGCATCGCTACCAAAGAAAACATCATTTATATTTAAAGATAGCTTACCTTCCGAAACTTCAGGCTTTCAGGTAATTGCCAATGATCCATATAATGTTAGAAATGGTGAAATTTTGAAATGTTTTAATTCTAAAGAAGAGTTAGAGGGCGAGTTTGATAAGGAGTTTCATTCATTTTCTCATGCCGATATTGACATGAGCTGGTTTGGCTTAGATTATCACTGGCATGTTTTTGTTGCACAAAAAAAATAAAAATTAAATTATGAATATCGGAAAGGAAATGTATGAATGGGCATCTGATCTTTTTCCAATATGTAGAAGCATTACAGGGGAAGGTGTAAGAGAAACATTAAATTATATAAATAATGTTCTTCCTGATCTTGTAATCCATGAGGTTAAGTCAGGTACTAAGGTCTTTGACTGGAAGGTTCCAAAGGAGTGGTCTGTAAGAGAGGCTTGGATAAAAGATGAAACCGGTAAGAAAATTGTTGATTTCACTAAAAATAATCTTCATTTAGTTGGTTACTCTCACCCTATCGATAAATGGGTAAACTTAGATCAACTTCAAGAAATATTGCATTCTCTTCCAAATAAACCTAACGCAATTCCCTATGTTACCTCTTATTACAAAGAGTATTCCGGTTTCTGCATTACAGAAAATGATAGAAAAAAATTAAAAAATATCAAATATCATCTATATATTGATTCAAGCATTAAAGATGGAAACTTAAACTATGGCGAATTAATAGTCCCAGGAAAGTCTAAGCAAGAGATTTTTATTTCAACCTATATATGCCATCCATCAATGGCAAATAATGAAATCTCTGGACCTGTCGTTTCTATGGCTATTGCTAAATTAATCACGTCAATTCCTAATAATAAATATACATATAGATTTATATTTATTCCTGAGACCATTGGCTCTATTACATATTTAAGTAAAAATTATAAAATCTTAAAAGAGAATGTTTATGCTGGTTTTAATATAAGCTGTGTTGGAGATAATAGAGCTTACTCTTTTCTGCCTTCAAGAAATGGTAAAACTATCTCAGATAGAGCTGCAAAACATGTTCTAAAATACAATACAAAAAGCTTTATAGAATATACTTGGTTGGATAGAGGCAGTGACGAAAGGCAGTATTGCGCTCCTGGTATTGATTTACCAATTGCATCAATAATGAGGACTAAGTACGGTGAATATCCTGAGTATCATACATCTGATGATAATATGTCATTAATATCGCCTAGTGGGCTTCAGGGGGCGTATGAAAATATTGCTTTATCGATTGAATTGATTGAAAAAAATAATTTTTATATTTCTACTGTGCTTTGTGAGCCCATGCTTGGACCAAGGGGTTTGTATGATATTGGGTCTAATGATAAATCTAGTTCTTTAGTAAATTTTCTATCATATGCTGATGGAAAAAAAGATCTAATAGATATTGCAGAAATATTAGATATTCCAGCATGGGACTTATTTGAAATTGTAGATAAGCTTATGGAAAATAAATTAATAAAGACGAACATTATTTAATTAATTGTGAATACCAGATCTTTCTTAAGCACAATCAGGCTAATGATTCAAAATGGGGGATACAATTCATATTTTTTAGTTGGCCCTCCCTTACCTGTTGAAACAGTAAGAAGAATTTATCATCAAACCAATCAAGATTTTTTACTAGGATGGGACTTATTCTATTTAAATTTAACTTTAGAAAATAAGAAATTCCTAAAATTAAATAAATGCGTATTATTTTTATATGAGTATGCAAGGCATGTATACACAATAGTTAAAGATCCAAACTGGGTCTACGATATATCATTTGATAAAAATATAGAAACCTATGAAGTTTTCTTTAGAAATAATACTAGAAGAGATCAGCAGCCATTTTGCGGATATGATGGCTTAGATATATATACATCAAAAAAAAGTGATATCTGTAATTCCATCAAGGCAATTTTGCCATGTCTTAGCTTCAAAGAAATTTTTAGAAAGAAAATGATGTGGCATGTTGGAAAATTTAAAAACTGCGACCTTCCAAGTGAAATAATTTTAGAAGAATGTAGATCTATAGAATATAGATCGCTATATTATTTTGCTAAAAAGAGAGATGTCGATATTAAGATTTCATGGAGAAATGCATCAGCGTATTTGTACACTAAGAATGAATTAAAAGATAATAAAAATTTAGATATGCCTGTTCCCTTGCTAAGACCAGAATTCATCGATAATAATGTAACTAACTTAAAAGATATTATTACTTTAGAAGATGATATCCTAATTGTTGTTCCCTCAATGTTTAAGACCGAAGACATTGTCTCTTGGGTTTTAAATGCTGTTGACGTAATAAAAGCAAATAATTACTATTTCTCTATTCATCCATCCTCAGGTCACTTAATCGAACCTATAAACAAATTAAATTTAGGTAAAATAGATTATGAAAAGGATAAATACCTTAATAAATATAAATTTATTACTGGAACCTACTCATCCCTTATTCAAAATGCATCAAATAACGGGATAATAATTTATCCTTTAGCTTTTGATCAACATGAATTAGAATATATGGATTCCATGATGTCCAATGTAACTATTTATAATGCATTAAAATTTAAAAAAGAACATTAAAAAAAATAATTGAAAATTACTACATCATGACAGCAAAATACCTTATACGAATGGATGATGCATGCTCAACCATGGATCGTAAAAAATGGAAGTTTTTAGAAGATCTTTTTGATGAATTTTCAATAAAACCAATTATCGCTGTAGTTCCAAACAACACCGATGAATATCTTAAGTGTCAAGACGACGATCCGGAATTTTGGAATAAAGTATTGTCATGGCAGTCAAAAGGCTGGTCTATAGCAATGCATGGATATAAGCATGATATGCACTATACAGATGCTAAATTAGTTTTACCATTTTATAAAAGAAGCGAGTTTGCTGGCTTGAGTTATGAAGAGCAAGCAATCAAAATTAAAAAAAGTTATCAGATCTTTCGTAATTTCAATATTGAACCAATTATATGGATAGCTCCAGCTCATTGTTTTGATAGAAAAACTCTTCAAGCTATACAAGATGAAACACCCATTAGAGTTATAAGCGATGGGATTGCTTTTAATCAGTATTATGAAGATAGTTTTTATTGGCTGCCTCAGCAACTATGGCATTTTAAAGAAAAAAATTCTGGCTTATGGACAATTTGCCTGCATCCCAATGAAATGAGTGTTGAGGACTTGGAATCTTTTCGGGAAACATTGTCACTATATGCAGATAGAGTTGTGTCCTATGACAATATAATTTTACAAAAAAAGGATAAAAGTATCTTTGATATTTTTTTTAATTTTTATTTTTGGAGAAGATATAAGTTGCAAAATATTTTGTATAAAATTAAATCTTTATTAAGCAATGCATAAAAAACTACTTACACTTGACATGTCTTTTACATATCAAATGATTAAAGAAAGACAATTAAATACTGCATTAATTTCTAGAAATCTTGATAATTATTTCTCTAAGGTTATATCTGTTCATCCTTTATCTAGTTTGTTTGACGATTCTTCGGAAAGATATGGTCTGCCTAGGGTTATCAATGTATCTTCAGAGCATATTTTTATTGAGGGTAAAGTTGGTATTACAAAGTGGTTAAGTTGGATTCCTCCTATTAATTTAATTTTGGCGCAAACAATTTTAATATTTAAGCTGATTACTATTTCTAGAAATGAAGAAGTATCAGTTATCAAGATAGGAGACCCTTACTATTTAGGCATTATGGGGTTAATACTTAAATTATTTCTTAAACTGCCCTTAGTTATAAGGGTCTGCTTTAGGTATGATGAAATCTATAAAAAGACTGGAAGAGCAGTCATGCCAAAACTCTTTAGATATAGATGGATTGAGAAAAAGGTAGAGAAATTTGTATTTAAGAAGTGTGATCTCATAGCAGGTGCAAATGAGGATAATATGAACTATGGAATTGAGAATGGAGCACCGAAAGAAAAATGCACCATTTTTAGATATGGAAATTTACTAGACTCATTGCATTGGGTTCATCCAGATGAAAGGTCAGATGTGACAAATGAATTAGATGAATTAGGACTAACTAATAAAAAATTTATATCCACTATAGCTAGACTAGAGCCAATGAAATATGTGGAGCATGTTATTTTTACCGTAGAAGAGTTAAGAAAAAGAAATAATGATATTTATGGTTTAATTATAGGTGACGGAAGTCTACGAGAAGAGTTTGAGAAATTAGCTGATTCAAAAGGAATATCTAACTTTATAAAGTTTGCAGGAAATTGTAAACAAGAATGGATAGCAAATATTCTCCCTCATTCCTCTTTGATTCTGTCCCCGCACATGGGAAGGGCATTAACTGAAGCTGCTCTTTCCGGTATTCCAATAGTTGGTTATGACTATGACTGGCAGCGTGAAGTGATTATAAATAATAAGACTGGGTACTTAGTTGATCATGAGGACTGGTTGGCAATGGCTAATGCAGCAGAAGATTTATTAAATAATAAGATTAAGTCAAAAGAACTAGGAAAAAATGCAAGAGAACATATAGTTAAGATAATGAGTCCAGATACTCTAAACTCCCATGAAAAAAAATACTACGACACCTTGTTAAGTAATACTTAAACCCTTATTGATTACATTATTGATATAATGTTTAAAAATGGAAAAAAATGAGTTCTACCACTTCTTTAAAAATACTTTATAAAAAAACTATACCTTATATTTGGGGATACCAATATTTCTGTAGTTTATTAAAGTTTGTTTTCACTAAATTTTTATCTTCTAATTGGCATACAAGATTGCCAGTAAAGCCTGGGCAATTAATTAAAGCTAATCTAAGTTTTGGCACAGTTATCCTGACTAAGCCTGAAAGATGCAGCATAGCAAAAAAATTATACTGGACAAATGGAGAGATTGAGCCAGTTGAAGACAGAAATGCTCTTGAATACTTTATTGAATTATCAAGAAACTCAGATTTTGTTTTAGATATAGGATCTAATTCAGGAATTTTCTCGTTAGCCTCAGCTTCAGCAAATCCCAGGGCAAAGGTATTTGCTTTTGACATTCTGCCAGAAGCATTTCATATACTTATAGACAACTTAATTATCAACGATCTGACCAGTATCGTCACCCCGTATTTAATAGGGGTTGGCAAAACATCAAAATTTAAAGCCCCATTTAAAAATATAACAAGTGAGATGCCTACTAGTTTAAAGTTAGATGAGAATTATGATGACGGTCTTTCTGTAAATATTGAAATAAAAACTTTAGATAACATATTTAAAGATAATAATATCATTGGACAAGCATGTATTAAAATAGATGTTGAGGGCTTCGAAGGTGATATTTTTAAGAACTCTGAGAATGTCTTAGAGGTTCATAGACCATATTTTTTATGTGAAGTACTCCCAAGTTCTCTAGATTACAATGATTATGATAAATTATTTATTAAGAATAAATATAATAAGTTCTTAATTACAGATTCCGGCTTAATTCAATATGAGGAAATAAAGCCAAATCGCCGTTTTAAGGATTGGCTTTTTATTCCTATTGAGAAATCTGAAATAGTAAGATTTTTTCTATCAGATAAATGAAGAAAGTCAGTATACTTTTAAGTGGCCTTCGTTTTGGGGGAGCTGAAAAAGTAAGCCTTAATCTAGCGCAAGCTTTTCAAAATAAAGGCTATGTTGTAGACATTTTAGTACTTAAAAAAACAGGAGAATTAATAGAGTTAGCTGAAAAAAATTTTAATTTAATAGATTTGAATTGTGATAAAACTTATAAATTACCATTTAAATTAATAAGATATATTTTTAAGTCATCCCCAACTGCTCTAATTTCAACATTTTGGAAATTAAGCCTGATATCATGCGTTGCAAGGGTGGTGAGACCGTCAATGTATTTATTCTGTGTCGAACATACAACCCCTAGCAAAGCTTCTTTTATCCCTACTTACCTGTTCTATATAACTTCGAGTATTTTCTATCAATTCTCATCAAAAGTTATATGCGTATCATCAGGCGTATTGGATGATGTTAAAAATCATACGTTCGGTTTAAACAATAAACTAAAGGTTATATTCAATCCTGTTTATCCTCCAAATAAACTAACTATTGGAGACAACTCTTCAAATACTAAATTAGTATGGTGCGGAAGGCTAGATGAGCCTAAAAATCCTAAACTAATGATTGAATCTTTTGAGGCTATTAATAGAGAGCATGGATTGACTTTAACTTTTATTGGAGAGGGGCCATATTTAAATGAATTAAAAAGCTTAACTAAATTTAGGAAGTTAGATCATTTAGTAAATTTTGAAGGGTATATCGAAGATGCTTATTCAAAGATAAGCGAGCATGATATTTTGATTCTAACTTCAGATAGAGAAGGCCTTCCAACTGTGCTCATTGAAGCTCTGCACTGTGGACTGTATATAATTTCAACCGATTGTAGTCTTGGAATACATGATATCATTGATCACGGTGTGAATGGTTTGGTGGTTCCGTGTAATAATAAATTGTTATTAAAAGAAGCCATAACTAATAGTATTAATATTAATCAGAAAAGATCATTTCAATCAGGTACAGCTAAGAAATTTTTACCAGAATTTGTTATAAAAGAGTATCTTCTATTAATGACACCTTAATTTATTTGGAGTATCACGTGGACATTGAAAAAAATATAAAACTTCACAACAAGATAGCAAAGAAATACGAAAAAAACCACGGAGAAATATATAATAATATTGAGCAATCAAGACTGGTAGTTGACTTGCACCAATCTTTGTCTTTTGTAAAAAAAGAACAAGTAACTGCTCTCGACTTAGGTTGTGGAGCTGGTAACTTAACAAATCACCTTCTAAACATGGGTTGTAACGTTATTGCAGCAGATGTCTCAACAGGCTTTCTTAGGCTTGTTGAAAAAAAGTTCCAAGGTAGAAATGTATCAACTTTTGAATTGAATGGAAAAGACCTTAAAGGTATCGAAGATAATACAATAGATTTTATTGCAACATATTCTGTTCTGCATCACATTCCAGATTATATAAAAACTATTAAAGAGATGTGCAGGATTTGTAGTCCAGGAGGCGTAATATATATAGATCATGAACAAAATAATGAGTATTGGTCTGATAACAAAGAATATAAAGAATTTCAGTCTATTGTAAACAAGCTTAACCTCAGCAAATTCTTTGTTTTATCTAATTATATTGGAAAAATTAAAAGGATATTTAATCCAAAATATGCCAATGAAGGCGATATTCATGTTTGGCCAGATGATCATATAGAATGGGACTTAATTGATGATGTCATTGCAGCTGCAGGCTTTGAAAAAATTCTTCAAAATGACTTTCTCTTATATAGTAACAATTATAAAAAGGAAGTCTATGATAAATATAAAGATAAATGTACAGATATGAGAGTTGCTGCGTATAGAAAGAATTTTTAAAAAATTAATTATATTTTGAAAAAAGTAATACATCTTATTCCATTTGATGGAATCGGCGGGGGAGAATCTGCTGCAAATACTATGAAAGATATCCATAGTGATGGAATAGATTTTGCTCTCATGTATATTTTCAAAAAACAGTCAAAAAAATGGAATTATTTAAGCTCTTTAAGTTTAATTAGAATTTTGTTGTGTATTTATAAGCTTTTTTTAAATAAGCCTGATTTAATAATTGTATCTCTTTGGAGGTCATGCATACCTGCAATTATCTTTAAATTAATAAGCCCTAAAACTAAAGTTATATTATTTCTTCATTACCCCCACCATTATCATTTTATTGATATGTTACTCACAAAATTTATGGCTATGATTTGTCAAGGAATCTGGGCTGATTCTCAGGACACTCTTAACTCAAGACTCCCGCATTTTGCAAAAAATAAATCTGCTATAATTTCTTTAGTTGCTAGGAAGTTAAATTCTTTAGATCATGATGATGTTAGCCCAAACTTTATTTTTTGGGGAAGACTGCATGAGCAAAAATGTATTGATAGAGCGTTAGATATTTTTGTCCAAATTCAATTAGTATATAAAAAAGCAACCTATACCATCATAGGTCCAGACGGGGGTGAGCTTTCTAAATTAAAGAAACAAGTGCATAGCAAGGGTATTGTTGATAATGTAAATTTTACAGGCGCTAAGGATATTCAATCTATTATAAACTTATCTCGAAATTCATCATTCTATCTTCAAACAAGTAATCTTGAGGGAATGGCAATGTCTGTGGTTGAAGCAATGCAGTTAGGATTGGTTCCTATTGTCACGCCAGTAGGGGAAATAAAAAACTATTGTGATTCTAAGAATTCTATCTTAATTTATGAGAATCAAGCTGCTATTTCTAATATTTTTAATTTAATTGAGAACAATAGCCAATATAATAATCTTAAAAAAAATGCTATAAATAGGTGGAAAGATCATGAAATATATTCTGATTCTTTCTTAAAAGCATCAAAAAGAATACTTAATTTAAGTAATTAAATTAGATATAAAGGATTAAATAATATATAAATATGTGTGGAATTACAGGCTTCGTCTCTAAATGCGATCTACCAAAAGATAATCTTTCTAAAATAATTAATAATATGTCTTTAACTCTTTTGCATAGAGGTCCGGATGATTCAGGCTTTTGGGTTGACGAAGAAAATCAAATAGGTCTAGGACATACAAGGTTATCAATACTCGATTTATCATCTGCAGGTCATCAGCCAATGATCTCCTCAAGTAATAGATATGTCATTACTTATAATGGAGAGATTTATAATCATACCAATTTAAGAAAGGAAATTGGCGAATCTAGGAAGGCTAGAAAATTAAATCTTTCATGGGAGGGTCATTCTGACACTGAAACACTTTTAATGTGTATTGAGGAATGGGGCTTTGAACAAACTATTTCAAAGCTAGTTGGAATGTTTTCAATATGTTTGTTTGATAAGTTTTCTAGGACTCTTTATCTTGCAAGAGATCGTATGGGTGAAAAGCCCTTGTATTATGGATACGTAGATAGTAGTTTTGTTTTTTCATCAGAGCTTAAGTCTCTTAAAGAATTCCCAAATTTTAATAATGATATAAGCAGAAATGCATTAAAAAAATATTTTCAGCTTATGTACATACCATGCCCATACAGCATATATGAAAACATATTTAAATTAGAGCCTGGCCATTTCATTTCTATTTCAATAGATGACGTTCTTAGTCCGGAAACTCTTAAAAAAAAAATTAAACCATATTGGGATCTTAAGGATTATGTAATTGAAAATAATAAAACATCTAAAGATTGTTCTAGTGATGAAAAGTATTTAATTGAATTAGAGGATCATTTAGAAGAAGCAATTAAGAGCCAATCAATCGCTGATGTCTCTTTAGGAGCCTTCCTCAGTGGAGGTATCGACTCATCTTTAATTACCTCTTTAATGCAAAAAAATTCACCTGACCCAGTTAAAACTTTCACTGTTGGATTTGAAGAAGCCGCCTTTGATGAATCTTCTTTTGCAAAAGATATTGCAACTCATCTTGGTACAGATCACTCTGAATTATTTGTTTCAAGTAAGGAAGCTAGAGAAGTAATTCCTAATTTACCACATATCTATGATGAGCCATTTGCTGATTCATCACAAATACCCACTTATCTTGTATGTGCTGCAGCAAGCTCTAAGGTAAAGGTAGCACTTTCCGGCGATGCCGGTGATGAATTATTTGGTGGTTATAACAGATACTTTTGGGGGCCAAAGCTTTGGAATAAAGTATCATGGGCCCCGTTTCAACTAAGAAATTTTCTTGGATACTCGATTGATTCAATTCCTTCATATGGGTGGAATGCGCTTGAAAAAAGTCTTAATACTCTTAGCGGAAGAAATATTAATAAAATTGGTAATAAAGTCAGTAAACTCAGCAAAGGAATGAGGGTCTCAAGAAACATAAATGACTTATATATTAGTCTTATTTCAGAATGGAATGACCCCGATGATATTGTTATTGATGATTTTAATTCAAGTAGTGAATTTTTTAGCGTTCTTGACACTGATGGGCCATATAAAAATAGCAGTCTTAATATGATGTATAAAGATTCACTAACCTATCTTCCAGATGATATTCTTTGCAAAGTTGATAGGGCTGCGATGGCTAATAGTCTTGAAACCCGAGTACCTTTTCTTGATCATAGGGTAGTAGAGTTTGCAATGAAAATGCCACTAAATATGAAGATTAGAGACGGTAAGGGAAAATGGGCATTGAGACAAATCTTATATAAATACGTTCCACAGAGTATGCTTGATAGACCTAAAACAGGATTTAGCATTCCAGTTGGAGAATGGTTGAGAGGGCCGCTTAAAGATTGGGCTGAGGACCTTATGGATGAAGAGAAGCTTATTAAACAAGGTTTTTTGAATCATACAACCGTAAGGCAGGCTTGGGGTCTTCATTTAAGTGGTAAGAATGATTATACTTCTCGTATATGGAGTGTTTTGATGTTTCAATCTTGGCTTGATTTAAATTCATAAAAAATGATTACCTATTGGCTTTATTTTTTATTCCCTGCTGTTCTTTCTCTTGCCGGTAAGGCAAGAATTCCTAATGAAATAACTAATCATCAGTATTTAAATATTAAGGCTCTTTGGTGGCTTTACATACTAGCATTAACTATATTAATTGGATTTCGTTTTGAGGTTGGCGGCGATTGGGAAAACTATATCAGAATATTCTCTGGCTCTGATAGTATTAATGATATCTCAGACATCTCTTTATCTGGAGATCCAGGATATCAATTATTAAATTATCTTTCAGCAACGATGGGTTTGGGTATCTATGGTGTGAATTTGGTATGTGCTTTTGTTTTTTCTTCAGGCTTAGCTTTATTTTGTAGGAACCTTCCTAGACCATTGCTGGCATTAGCAGTTTCTATACCTTACCTTGTAATAGTTGTTTCTATGGGTTATTCAAGACAGGCTGTGGCATTAGGCTTGGCGATGATAGGTTTAGTTTTCCTTGGAAGGGGAAAGCGATTAAGTTTTATTTTTTGGATTCTTATAGCAACAACAATGCATAAATCTGCAATTTTATTACTCCCTATTGCTGTTCTTGCTTCCACTAAAAATAAATTACTAGGAATTTTTTGGATTGCCATAGTTTCCCTTACATTTTTTATTGTATTTCTTGCAGACTCTGTAGCAATATTATATGGAAACTATACTAACCTTGAAGATGCTGCGAGTCAGTCTGATGGGGCTTTTATAAGACTGGCAATGAATATCGTACCTTCCATATTGTTTCTATTTTTTTATAAAAGATTTCGTATACCCAATATTGAAAAATCTCTTTGGAAATGGTTCGCAAGAATATCAATTTGCTTGATGATACTCTTCTTTTTAATCCCAGCATCTGCAGCAATTGATAGAGTTGCCCTATATATGATTCCTCTTCAATTGGTTGTTTTTTCCTATTTGCCTGATCTATTTGGGAATAAAAATGCAATACATAGATGGATTATTATCATAATTATTTCTTATTATGCACTTGTTCAATTTGTTTGGTTAAACTTCGCGACCCATGCCCATTACTGGTTGCCATATAAAAATGTAATTTTTCATTGGTGATCTATTTGAAAACAATCACCTTGTCAGCAAATACCTCTTGGTATCTATTTAATTTTCGAAAATCAACAATACTTCGCTTTATAGAAGAGGGTTATAGGGTTATATGCATTTCACCAAAAGACGAACATAGTAAAGATTTAAAAGAATTAGGCTGTGATTACATTGAATTAAATATGAGTAATAAAGGCATCAACCCGTTTAAAGATTTAAAAATTATTTTTAGTTTATTAATCATTTATCTTAAGTTTAGACCAGAGGCATCTTTTCACTTTACTATAAAAAATAATATATATGGTACATGGGCTGCATTTATATCTAGAACCCCAGCTATTAATAATATTTCAGGTTTAGGAACAGCATTTATTAGAGATGGCTTGGTTTCTAAGATTGTTAGAATTTTGTATAAGATTAGCCAGCCTTTGGCAAAAAGGGTTTATTGCCAAAACAAGGAAGATTATGAATTTTTAATAAAACAAGGATTGGTTTCAGAAAAAAAACTTTTTCTATTGCCGGGCTCTGGGGTTGACTTAAAGAGGTTCAATCCTCAATTAATTAATGATCACAATAAACTCTTTAGTTTTTTGTATGTAGGAAGAATTATAGCTGATAAGGGGATAATTGAATTAATTAAGGCAATTGAAAACATTAATTGTAATAAAATTGTCTGTACTCTTAAGATTTGTGGCTTTTTAAATGCTGATAATGTATCTGTAATTTCTCTAGAGGATATTGAGAAATGGAAAGAAATACCTGGAGTTGAGTTAATTGAGCCAACCAATAGAGTGGAGAATATTATGAAAGAATCCGACTGTATAGTATTACCGTCTTATAGAGAAGGAATGCCTAGATCTCTCTTAGAAGCTGGTGCAATGGGGCTTCCATCAATAACAACCGATGTTCCAGGCTGTAGAAATATCATTCAAGACAACATTAACGGTTTGTTGTGTAACGCTAGAGATTCAGCATCTCTTGAGTTAGCTATGAATAATATCTTATATATGCCAAAAAATGAAAGATTAAAAATGGGAAAAAATGCTAGAAAAATCGTTGAAGATAATTTTGATGAGAAAATTGTAATAAACGCAGCGTTAGATGCTTTAAATTCTTTGTAGCTCATTCTCTGATGTAGTAATGATATAATGAGACCTAATAAATAAAGATTTTAAATGAAAATATTAATTACTGGCTCAGCTGGTTTCATCGGCTATCATTTAGCTCAGTCTCTCTTATTAGATAATAATATTAGCGTTATAGGCATAGATAATATAAATGATTATTATGATACTAAATTAAAAAAATCAAGATTAGCAAACTTAAAGAATATAAACTTTTCATTTTATCAGATTGATATATCTGATAAATCCTCTTTGGATGTATTATTTGCTGATAATGACTTTGATGTGGTGGTTAATTTAGCAGCACAAGCAGGAGTTAGATATTCAATAACTCATCCAGAAAAATATATAGAATCTAATATATTAGGTTTTAATAATATCTTAGAGGCTTGTAGAAAAAAAAATATTAAGAATCTTGTATATGCATCAAGTAGCTCAGTCTATGGGATGAATACAATAATGCCATTCTCAGAAGATGATGAGGTCAATCATCCAATCTCTCTTTATGCAGCAACCAAAAAATCAAATGAATTGATGGCTCATACATATTCTCATTTATATGGCATTCCAACCACTGGGTTAAGATTTTTTACAGTCTATGGTCCCTGGGGGAGACCTGATATGGCTTACTTCTCATTTACTAAATCTATTATTGAGGGCAAGCCAATTAAGGTTTTTAATAACGGAAATATGATGCGAGATTTTACATATATAGACGATATAGTAGATGGTATTAAAAAAGTAATCAATGATCCTGCTAAGCCTGACGCTAAATGGAATTCAGAATCCCCAAAACCGAGCTCTTCTTTAGCGCCATACAGGATTTTAAATCTAGGCAATAACAATCCAATTCCTTTAAATGAATTTATTAAAGCAATAGAAGAGGCGACTGAAAAAGATGCAATTATTGAATACTTGCCTATGCAACCAGGTGATGTTGAAAAGACTTATGCAAATATAGATAAAATGAAACATCTTTATAACTTCAAGCCTGCCACAAGCATTAAAAAGGGTATAAACAATTTTGTCGATTGGTACACTTCTTATCATGGCTAGCTCCATTAAAAGATCGATTGTCATACCTTGTTACAATGAAGAAGGTAACTTAAAAAAACTTATTTTATCTTGTCAGGAGCATCTTTGTTCTAATTTTATTGAAGTAATTCTAGTTGATAATGGCTCCACAGATGGATCTCAAGAAATTATCTCTTCACTTATTGGCAGCAATGACTTACTTAAATCAATAAGAGTAGAAAAAAATATAGGTTATGGTAATGGAATTTTAAAAGGGCTTGAGTATGCTACTGGTGATTATATTGGATGGACTCATGCTGATCTTCAAACAGACCCAAAAGATGTCTTAAGAGGGTTTGAGTTAATGGGTGATGAAAATAGTTTCGTAAAAGGAATACGAAAAGGTAGGGGTGTTAGTGAAAATTTTTTTACGATTGGTATGGCAATTTTCGAGTCCTTCCTTCTAAAAACTTTTTTATGGGAGATAAATGCACAGCCTACATTATTTCATAAAAATTTTTTTACAGAATGGGATAGTCCTCCTGATGATTTTTCTCTAGATTTATTTGCTTATTTTTTTGCTAAAAAAAATAAGCTAAAAATAAAAAGATTTAAGGTAAATTTTTCCAATCGTTACTCTGGCAAATCTTCGTGGAATAATGGATTACTTTCAAAATTTATATTAATCAAGAGAACAATTATTTTTTCATTAAAGTTGTCAAAAAAAATTAATATAAAGGATCTTGATTAAAATAATCTTCCCAAAAATAATATAAATCTAATTCAACAGGATCTCCGAAAGAGATCCATTTTTTAACTTCAAAACAATAAACTTTCAATCCATTATCTATCAAATGATTAATACTAGTACCAACATAGAATTCATTATTAATCCTAATATTTTCTTTAATAAGATGATCGGAGGCATCCTTGAAATCTTGTGCCTCTTTATACCAGAAAGTACCAGTTATCATGTGATCATTCATTGGCTCTTCAGATATACACTGCTTTTCAACAATTTTGCTTACTAAACCAGATTCCTCGACACAGTAACCAAAATTTTCGTATGAACCAACTGGCTGAGAGCCTAGCTTAAATGTAAATATTATTACATCAGGGTCATAATCTAATTTTATTTTTTGAAGATCATATGTATCATAATTTATTTCATAATCGCAACTACTTATCATTAGTGATGAGTTATCGTCAATTTGATCTCTTGCTAATAAACATGTACTTGCTTGGCCTTCAGTCATCTCATTTACAGAAATAAATACTTTATTTGAATGATTGTTGGTTTTAGATATTTTTTCAATTATATTTTTATTTTTATAATTTTCTTCACTTAATAGAAATATTTCATTTTTTGATTTTGGTAATGATGATATGCATTTTTCTATTAGAGATTTACCACCAATTTGAATAACTGGTTTAGAAGTTCTGTAACCAATTTTTTTAAACCTGGAGCCCTCTCCAGCCATTGGAACCATTGAGTAATCTGAAAATATGTAAGGATCACTTACTTGCACCATGGAAAAATATTCATGCCAATAGTTAAATTGATTAAAATCCTCAGGTGTGCCAAGGCATATAAATTTATTGACTTTAAAAAGAAATACATTTTTATCTTGTTTAACAACCTCGTTCATTAATAGACTGACATAACTCTCACCATTTGGAAGTTTTATTTCTTTTGATAGTAGCTCGCCTGCAAGCTCTTCAAAAAAAGTATAGGACTTGAAGTAGTAAATACCAGTTGAGGCAGGCTCATCAATCCTATTATCAGTAAATGATTCCTTTTCTCTTAATTCCACCATTAAATTATCATTTTTTCTCATATAGGCATATTTAGTATGTCCTAGTGATGCCGCTTGAAATCCTATGAAATACGGAGCGCTGGAGTCATGGGTAATAACCTCTCTCTTAAACCGGTCATAATCCCATTCAACAGTAAAATCACAATATGAAACTATAATTGGAGAGTCTCTATTGATATTTAATTTAGCATTTAAAATAGATACAGTTGGGCCATCTTCATGAGGCTTGATGAAGTATAAGCTTACATTTGGGGCTATATTTATAAGAAATGTTCTTATATCTTCATCATTCTCATAGGAGTTATTTAATATAAGGTGATACTCATCCTGCTCAGAAAACATGTTGAAAACATGTT
>MDTF01015344.1_pt1 | contig 32317 bp, 26 predicted proteins | sample 811191 | NCBI WGS metagenome assembly MDTF01 (sample SAMN05326649, study PRJNA326480) | marine metagenome | isolation source: seawater | place: Southern Ocean | collected 2011 | reverse complement strand
TAAAATGGAAGAAGTCTTATATTCTATTATGAAAAAAGAGTTTAAGTTTATTGAAGTACTGGGAGGTATTTTAGGTTTTTTTATAGGATTGATTCAGCTACTATTAGTAATTTATTCATAGGTCGATTATTTATTTAAATCATAACTTCTCTTCAGCTTACTAAATCTATAATGTTATATGATGGATTTGATGGGTATCTATATAAAAGCGCTAGAAAATTATTTAAATTGGTTTTGGAACGATCAATTATTAGTTTCAACTAATAATTTATTTGGAAATTACTTTTGGGGATTAGCCTTCATTTCAATTACATTTTTCATTCTAGAAGTAATACTTCCATGGCGTAAAAAGCAAACTGTTTTCAGAAAGTATTTTTGGCAGGATGCTTTTTATATGTACTTTAATTTATTTTTATTTTACATCGTTTTGTTTGCAGGACTAAGTGCAGTGGCTGAATTTTGTTCTTTATGGATTTTAAAAATTGTTGGATTTGAGAATGAAGTTTTATTCTATATTGAGGATTTACCTACTTGGTCTCAATTATTAATCGTATTTATTGTTACTGATTTTACGCATTGGAATATTCATCGACTGCACCATTCCATAAAAGAAATGGGTTTTGCAGGTCATTTACGATTTCATTGGATGGAATCGATCATCTATAAATCAATAACCTACTTTCCATTACTAGTAATTGGATTTGAAACAGAATATTTATTTTACATGTACATGATTTCTATTTCATGGGGACACTTCAATCATGCCAATATTATAATTCCAATGGGTGTTTTAAAATACGTGTTCAATAGTCCTCAAATGCACATTTGGCATCATGTAAAGGAACTACCTAAGGGACGAGAGTTGGGCTTTAATTTTGGATTAACATTATCTATTTGGGATTATATTTTTAAAACCAATTATGAACCATATTCAGGAAGAGATATCGAAATAGGTTTTGAAGGAGATGAGCATTACCCTAAAACATTTGTTAAACAAATATATAATGGATTCAGAAAGGAATAATTATTTCTTTAAATAAACTCTTTTAGTTCTATAGAAATTCCCATAGCATTGATTTTTCCAATCTTTATGATTATTTGTAATAGGGTATACAAATAATGTCTTCGTTTGGTTTTGTATTGCAGGCAGATAAACGTCTTGGTCTTTCGAGTTTTCGAGTAGTTTGATTCTCATTTCCATTTCATTATTAAATTCGAATATTTCGCCAGAAGCTAGCTCTTTGAGTAAGAAAAATTGATTCTTCCAGATGAGTAAGAAAACGATTAATCCAATACTAATGGCAGTAGGATTAATTGAAAACTTTATTTTGCACATAATCACTTCTTTATTGGCTATTGCAATAACACTTAGTGTAATTATGAAAAGGTAACTCGCTAAATTTTCAGTTCGGTATTGTCCCAATAATCCGGTACTCCAAATAGGACCAAAAGCACCTAAATAGGTAGGGCCAACTAATATAAAAAAAAGTACTAGCGGTTTTTTTAGAAAAGATAAATTAGAAATCAATTTCTGAGGGAATTTCAATAACATAAGAAAGGTTATCCATAAATATATTGCAGGATTTAGCATCCACTCGGCTATAAACCTAAATGTATATTGCCAAGCTTTTTGAAAGGAATACCAAACTTGATGCTGGTCACTAAAGAAACTATTTCTCACTGAGTTTCCAGGAGCTGAAATTACATAATAAAACAACGTAAATTGAAACAAAGCTAACAATGCAATATCCCATCTTTTTCGATTGTAAAACCAAATAAATGTAAAAGTGGTTGTTGCTAAAATTGGAATGATTTCATTAAATCCACTAGCGATAATTTGAATAATAAAAACCGGAACGATTAACCATTTTTTTTGCTCGATCCAATATTTGTATAAAAGCCCTAAAGAGATAAGGAATAAAACTCCTGCTGGAATGTAACTTACAGCGCCAGTATACCAATATATACCTTCGGTAATATCAGGCATTACGCTAAAGCATATTACTGTAGATACTAATGAGATTAATAGTGCTTTTGTACCTGCTAAAAATTTTAAAAACAAGAAAGAGCCAAACCAAATCACTAAAATAAGAAGTGTAGGCATCATTTGGTAAAACGAAATACTTCCAATGTTTAATGGACTTCCAATTACAAGGAAATTGCTAAAGTATCTACCATTCCATCTTATTCTCTCGTTTAAAACAGTTTCAATAAAGTTAGCGTTTCTTCCTATGCAAGCATAATCGAAATCATCTCCAGAGGGAAAGGCAAACATACCAGTTAGTGCATAAATTGTAAGTATTATGAGGCAAACTAAAATTAATACAGTTTCTAATTTATTAATCACATTACAAGAGTAATAAAAAACTAAGAAACAAGCGTGCATTTTGCTATTTGTATAATCCATCTAATGAAATCACTCTTGATAATATGGATAATAAGTATGGAATTAAATGCAGTGATTTAATTTTAAAATTTAAATCGTTTATTGTTATTAATTTTCGGTGTTTTTAAACTTTCTTAGAGATTTTATATCAGTAATTTAACTGATATTTCAAGCGGTTAAATAAGAAAAAAGATCAAGCGTAAAGCACACTTATAATATTGGAACGAAATCTGTTTTTATTATAAATTAAGCGATGAAAAATAAATTATACTCAATGGTACCAATTGCATAGTTAAATTCGGGAAAAACGAGATGCATATCAACTTAAAATAGCGCTATAAGCTACATGAAATACATATTCCAATTGAATATACGCGCGATTGTATTACAAATCTGAACTGAAGTATTTAAAGAAATATGGAATCGTTTCTATTCCTTTATAGAAATTAAATAGCCCATAATGTTCATTCGGAGAATGAATGGCGTCACTAGCCAAGCCAAACCCCATTAGAATACAATTTGTATTTAATTCTTGTTCGAAAAGGGATACAATTGGAATACTTCCACCTTGCATTACAGGAACAGGTTTTTTATTAAAGGACTTTTCCATCGCTAAACTTGCTGCTTTATATCCTTTACTTGATAAATCAGTAACTGCAGGTTCCCCTCCATGATGCGTAGTAACTTTAACACTTACAGATTTTGGAGCAATGCTAACAAAATACTTTTGAAATAATGCTGAAATTTCAACACTGTTTTGGTCAGGAACTAAGCGCATTGAAATTTTGGCGTAGGCTTTAGATGGTAAAACTGTTTTTGCACCTTCTCCGATATAGCCACCCCAAATTCCATTTACATCTAAAGTAGGTCTTATGCCTTGACGTTCTGCAGTTGTAAACCCTGACTCACCATATTCTTCGCTAATATCAATTGATTTTTTAAAATCTTCTAAATCAAATGGAGCTTTAGCCATTTCAATCCTATCGATTGAACTAACTTCTATTACTTTATCATAAAATCCAGGAATAGTAACTTTGTTTTCTTCATCAGTTAACTTTGCAATCATTTTAGATAAAATATTGATTGGATTAGCAACTGAACCGCCATAAGTTCCTGAATGTAAATCTCTGTTAGGTCCTGTAACCTCAACTTCCATGTAAGCCAAGCCTTTCAGCCCTGCAGTGATAGAAGGGGTGTCATTATTGATCATATGAGTATCTGATATTATAATCACATCATTGGCAAGTAAGGCTTTATTCTCTTTTACAAAAACATCTAAATTTTCTGATCCAACTTCTTCCTCACCTTCAATTAAAACCTTTACGTTGCAAGGCAATTCTCCTGAGCTGATCATAGCTTCGATGGCTTTGAAATACATATAAAACTGACCTTTATCATCGGCAGAACCTCTAGCATAAATTGCATTGTCTTTTATAACAGGCTCGAAGGGAGGTGAATCCCATAATTCGATTGGATCAGCAGGTTGCACATCGTAATGGCCATATACTAAAACGGTTGGAAATTCTTTGCCTTTAATAAACTCACCAAAAACTACAGGATGACCACCAGTTTCTATTAATTGCGTTTTATTTAAACCCGCTTTATTCATTGCAGCTAAAACCCACTCTGCACAACTTCTTGTGTCCTTATCGTATTTATTATCAGCACTAACAGAGGGGATTTTTAATAACTCAATTAATTCGTTCAAAAAACGCGCTCTTCCTGAGTTGATATATTGAATAGTTTTTTCCATGATGTGCTTCTAATTTATTTTAAAATTAGTAAGATTTTCATGGGTAAATTTAAGGAATAGAATTTTTTTATAAACATCTTTGAAATAGTATGAGGATTCTTACTACATTAATGAAATGAAGAATTGGAGTTATATTTTAGCTGTATTTATTTTTTCTTGCACATCTCCAAGTAAACAATCCTATGAGATGAAAGTAAATAAAGCTGTTCCCAATCATTTAATAAATGAAACGAGTCCTTATCTACAGCAACATGCTTACAATCCTGTTGAATGGTATCCTTGGAATGAAGAAGCATTAGTAAAAGCTAAAAAAGAAGATAAAATGCTACTTATTAGTATTGGTTATTCAGCTTGTCATTGGTGCCATGTTATGGAGCATGAGAGTTTTGAAGACACTTCGGTTGCCGCTATTATGAATAAGTATTTTATAAATATAAAGATTGATAGAGAAGAACGCCCAGATATCGATCAGGTATATATGAGTGCTGTTCAATTAATGAATAAAGGACGTGGTGGGTGGCCACTCAACACTATTGCATTACCAGATGGACGCCCAATTTTTGGGGGAACTTATTTCCCGAAAGATAGATGGATTAGTATTTTAAAACAAATCGGTGAGGTGTATCAAAACGATAGATCAAAAGTAATTGGGTACGCAGAGAAAATTACGGAAGGAATTACGAGTGTTGATCAACTAATTCCCAATAAATATGCTTTACCTTTCACTAAAGAGTATTTAATTAAGACGGTAGAAAATTGGAAAAGAGCATTTGATAATAAGAATGGAGGTCCTAACCGTTCGCCTAAATTTCCACTTCCTAATAATTATGAGTTTTTATTGGACTACGGAATTTTAAATGAAGATATAGAAGTCTTAAATCATGTTGCTTTAACATTAGATAAGATGGCCATGGGTGGTATTTACGATCAAGTAGGTGGAGGTTTTGCAAGATATTCTACAGATGAAATTTGGAAAGTTCCTCACTTTGAAAAGATGTTGTATGATAATGCGCAACTTATTAGTTTGTACTCGAAAGCTTATCGATACTTTAAGAAAGTGGAATACAAACATGTTGTGGTGCAAACGATTGAGTTTCTAAAACGAGAATTGAAAGGTAGCCAATTGTATCACTCTGCACTAGATGCGGATTCCGAAGGCGAGGAGGGGAAGTTTTACGTATGGAGGAAGGAAGATATAAAGCGTTTATTAGGCACTGATTTCGAAAAGTTAGCCAAATTATACAATGTAAATGGAAAGGGCTTGTGGGAAGCTGAAAGTTATATCTTTTTGAGGGATAAAACACTTGATAATTTATCGGTAAAGGATCGTGCGTTTTTAATACGTTCGAATAAAGTGTTACTGAAAGAAAGGGCTAAAAGAGTGCGACCTGGATTGGATGATAAAAGTATTGTGGCTTGGAATGCACTTTTACTTACAGCTTATGTTGATGCTTACAATGCATTTGGAACCCTGTCTTATTTAGAAGAAGCTAAATGGATTTCAAGTCAGATTGATAAACGATGTTATTCAAAAGGCAAACTAACGAGGATTTTAAATAAACAGGACGGTCCCGAGGCTTTTCTAGACGATTATGTTTTTTGGGTCGAAGGTTTATTAGGATTATATGAATGTACCTTTGATGAAGGTTATTTGAATAAAGCAAATGAACTTATTTCGACTGTAAATCGAGATTTTAGTGACGCTAGTTCAGCGATGTATTTTTATTATTCTCAGTTGGGTGAGCAATTGATTCACCGTCCAAAAGAAATAAGTGATAATGTAATTCCTGCCAGTAATTCGACTTTGGCAAAAGTGCTGTCTAGGTTAGGAATGCATTTGGGAAATAAAATATACAAAGCACAATCACTTCAAATGTTACTTGCTATTAAACCATCTGTAGAGCGATATGGGTCTGGCTATTCCAATTGGTTATCTCTTGCGAATAATCTTGTTTTTGGACATAAAGAGGTTGTTTTTACAGGTATGAAAGCTTTGGAGTATCGAAATGAATTCATAAAAGAATACAATCCAAATGTTTTAATTGCTGGAGCTATTAAATCATCTAATTTACCTTTACTGGAAAATAGGATTACAGATAATACATTTATTTATGTCTGTAAAAATGGAGCCTGTAGTTTGCCCTTAGAAAAAATAGAAAACGTATTCCAAGCTATTAAATAGGTAATAGTTATTGTAGTGTAATTAAGTTGCTTTTTTCAAGGTAATTACTTTGCTGTAATGCAATAATAAAAAAGGTCAAGTTCTTTATCCTCAATATACAAATATCAGATACAGGATATTTGAAATGAATATAACTTTTGTATTCTCAATTTGATAAGTCTGTATTTTCCGCTAATTATAATTAGTTAGTATTCAGTTTTTTTATTGTGATAGAAGTCGTTTCTTGTAAAAAAAAAATAGCTCCCGAATAGGAGCTATTTTTAATAATAATGTATTTAGAACAGTTATTGCAGAATCTTTCTATTATCTACAATGTCTAATTTTTCATCTATAAATTCTTGAACAATACGGTAGCTAGATTGAGCGCCATCTTGTTTAAATTTATCTTTTTCAATTTGGTAGTTAGTATCTTCAGTTACTTCTGTTTTTACAACATTTGAAACGTAAACGATATATAATCCATCTTTACCTTCTATTACCTCTGAGATCTTTCCTTTTTCTAATCCTGCTATTTTTCCAATTACTTTCCCTTCATTACTATATATAGGGCTTGATTTGGAAATAGATTCGTTTGAAGATTTCGTTACTTGACCATTTTTCACAAGATCAGGAAAATTTGAAATATTTTCAGTACTAACAGCAGGTAGAGAAGCTAAAAGTTGAACACGTTGTTTCTTTTTTCTAGCGTCGGCTTCACATTGATATTTAACGCCAGCATCATTTAATGTTTTATAGCTGCTGTTCTCGATTTTGGTTACAATTGCAACAATGTATCTTTCTGGAGTTGTAAATACTTGAGAAGGTTTATTTAATTCAGCAGATAATCCCCAGTGAATAATTTCCCTTGCACCTGAAACTCCATTAAGTGTGAACGTAGATCCTTTAATTGATGTTGAATCAATAAAGTAGTATAAACTATCTCTTAATACGTCGATATCTTTACCAGACGAAAGTTCAAAAGCTAAAGTTGTTGCTTTTTTCTTGTAACTGTCAAGGGTGTTATCTAATGGTGTTACTTTTTTTATAATCGATCCAATTTGGATTTTTTTGACTTTCTTCCCGAATTTTTTAACGTTTACCACACAAGCAAATCCTCGCTGAGAATAGCAAAGTTTCACATCACCTGATTTGGAAAGGAATACGGAATCAGTAACGTTTACACCATATTTAGGAGATTCACTATAAATCCAGTTTCTATCCGACCTCTTGCTCCAGTCGATAGAATCAACCCAGTATTTTTGAGGAATAGAATTTAATGCGTTTGGATTGGATTTTACAATTGCTAGTAAGCTATCTACTCCAGCTTTATATTCTTTTTGCAATTTCTTAATGACTGGTTCAGAAGGTTTTTCACCCGGAGCCAAACCTTTAAGGTACTTGTCAGACCATGGTTTGTCGCTAATTTCTATCAAGGAAATCCGAGCTGAATCAGCCATGAACTTTGAACCTAAAACTTGCGCTACTCCAAACTGACTATTTCCTGGATTAGAGAAAGGACCAAAAGCTTCTCCTTTTTTCAAAGAAAATAGTACGGTATCAATTCCTCCAACTTTTATAGGATATTCACCTTTTTTGAAATATTTGGAATAATTACCAAGATCACTTTCGTATTTAAACGTGTTAAATTTTGTTTCTTCAGTCGTCTTGTAACTAGTATCTAAAAGTTCAATCTTAATTTGAGCAACTTCGTCTAATACAACACTTCTGTCTTCCGCAGAAGGTTGAATCGGGAAACTAGCAAAAACTAATTTCCTTGTTTCCGTTTCTTTATTTTTAAAGGATTCTTTAAGTTCATCATAAGAAGCTTGAACTTCTTGTTCAGTAGGAACAACAGTTGAGTCATTTAATGTTGCGTATTTTATAAACGCAACTTGGAAATCTTTTTTAGTTTCTTTTGCAACATATGCATCTTTTAAAAGAGACGTAGTTGAGTAGAAACAATTTTTAATAAGATTGTTGTATTTGTCTTGAACTCTTAACTGAACCCCAAATTGCTTAATTGTTTGGGCACTATTTGGACTCAATGCTAGAGGGTTTACTTGACCTGTTCTTGGATCTTTATAAGCGATTTTGGCAAATTCATAATAATTAGCAATATCGTCTTTTATTGTATTGCGGTTTTTGATGAATTCTTGTTGACCACCAAAAAGGTAATTTACGTAAAAACCAGAAGCTCGCTCTCCGACCATCATTTCTTCCAGCTCATCTTCTGAAATAGCAATCCCTAACTTTTTAGTTTCTTCAAGAACAAACTTTTCATTCAAGAGCATTTGCCATGAATCACTTACCGATTTGTCGTTTTCTTTGTCGTTAAAACTCTCAAATTTCTTTACAGGGTTTTGAAGTAGTGAAATTGTTCTTCTGTGGTTATCAAATTCTCCTATCGAAATTTCTTTCCCTTCGAATGAACCAACCATATTTTCAGCATTGTCAGACTGTCCAGATCCTCCTAAAGAATCTGTTAGTACGAATGCAAGTAAAGCTCCACCAACTACAATGAAAGTTAAAGCTGAATTATCTCTTATTTTTTGAATCATTGCCATTTTGCAAAAATTTAGGTAGCGAATATACTACAGAATGCCCGAATTAAAAAAGAATAGAGAAGGCATTTTATTTCAATGCTAATTAATGGTCGTGTAGAATAACTTTCACTAGAACAATCCTCGTTTTACTAACTTTTTCAATCACAACAGAAAATAGAGGCATGTTAATAATATCCCCCTCTTTTGGTATGTTCTCAGTTGTTTTAAATACATATCCAGCGATCGTTTCGTAGCTGTCACTAACTGGAATGTTTAAATGATATTTTTCATTTAAATAATCAATTTCATGCCTTCCAGAAAACAAAAACTCAGATTCAGTATGTTGTTCTTCAATTAAATCTACTTTGTCGTGCTCATCTTCAATTTCGCCTAAAATCTCTTCCATTACATCTTCAATGGTTAGCATTCCGGCAGTTCCTCCGAATTCATCAACCACTACCATAATGCTTTTTCGTTGCTGAATGAAACTATTTAGCGCATGTTGTGCATTCATAGATTCGGGAATATATCCAATAGGAAGCAGTATCGATTTAATATCTTCGGGTTTTTTAAATAGTTCTATACAGTGCACAAACCCAATAATTTCCTCAACGGATTTTCTGTAGATTAATATTTTGGATAATCCAGTTTCTATAAAGGTTTCATTTAATGTTTTAAGATCTGTACTAATATCGTGAGCTACAATCTCCGTCCTAGGAACCATACATTCCTTAACTTTTACTGATGAAAAATCTAAAACATTCTTATACATCTGAATCTCAGTATCAATGTCTTCTCCTTCAATTTTATCAAAAGTTCTATCGTCTAGGTATTGTTCAATTTCAATACGATCGAAAATAGTATTGACTTCTTCAATTTTAAGCTTTAAAAACCTTTTTAAAAACCAAGTTGAAAATGAAACTGCAAGCAAGACTAGAAATTTTGATAACCAATAAAATCCATAAATTGGATATGCGAAAAAACGCAATGCATAATTGGGTTTAATTCGAAAAATAGTTTTTGGTAAATATTCAGCAAATATTAATATGACAATTGTTGATACGATCGTTTGAAATAAAAGGATTAAAAAAGGATTGTCGTTTATCGGTGCTAAATCTATTAAACTGAGTGCGTACTCCATTTTAACTCCGTAGATAACTAATGCTAAGTTATTTCCTATTAATAAAGTGGTAAGGAATCTTGAGGGAGATGAGACAAACGTAGATAAGATTTTAGACAAAAATCCACCTCGTTTGTTTATGATTTCAATTTGAATTTTATCAGATGTTACGTACGCTATTTCTAATCCAGAGAAAACTGCAGAAAGTAAAAGCATCAATATGATAATTATAATATCCACCTTAAGAGTTTTCTTTTAATTTCTTCCCTCGCTGCCTCCTAAGTAAATAGAAAACAACAGATATTGGGATCATCACGAATAGTTCAATTATCCACTTTTCGTAAGTGATATAATAATAGATTGTTGCTATGATACAAAGTACGATAATAACAAGCCAAGTAATCTCAAATATTTTATTTAGGCGCTTCTTCACGTTGAAATGGTAATTTACCGGTTACTTTTGTTATGCTATAATGTTCAAAATTTTGATCTGAAATCAAAGAGGAGCCAATAATAACTTGTCCATTTGGTTTTGTTATCGTTACAGTTGTGTCACAAATAATCTGTTGGGTTCTCTTATTCCAAGTTAGTCTTTCTGTATTAAGTTTTTCTCTTTTTGTATTAATTACTTCAACATTTCCTTTCGCGTTCATGAGTTCTGTGGCATGATATCTAATCGCATGATCAGCTTTTACTTCACTCGAGACTTTTCCGTTTGTATCGAAAAACTTTATACAAACACTATCTTTCATTATATCGTAAGCTTCGAGTTTTTTTTTACGTGTGAATTGTTCAAGATTTTTACCCGTAATATTAACTTTAAGTTTTGCAGAATCACTGTAAGTAATATTGAAATTTGTAGAGTATGAATCGGGATATCGGTCTCTTAAATCTATATTATGTTCGAGGTTATCGAGATCAGCGTTACAAGACAACAAGCAAAGCATCATAACAAATAGTTTTATGCTTTGTGAAAAAATAGAATATGTTTTATATTTCGTAGTCAACTATTTTTTATTTCTTACAGTAGTATTTGCATTAATCCAACAACCTACTTGATAACTGTCACCTTCTTTCACCTTTTCCATGAAAATAACGTTATTCATTGGGAAATACGCAGCATATTTATTAGCATTATTTATAACTCTTTTTTTAACTGTTTCTTCGGTTGCCAAAGCAGCAGCTTTATTATAATAATCAACAGCAACCCAATAAACTTCTCCACCTCCAAATTGCAGATCCTTACAAGATTTTGCTCCATAAATTATAGCATCTCCCATGATGCTATAAGCTGAAGCATTTACAGGTTCAATTAGAAGTGCTTTTTTAGCACTAGCCATTCCTAAAATAGGATTCCCTGAATTATTTTGAAATTGTGCATTTTTCAAATAATAGTTTACAAGTTTGCTTGAGTCTTTTTCCATATCAATACCCTTCTTGAAAAATTGAGATGCTTTTTCGTTATTTCCTTGAGATCCAAAAAACTGCGCCAAATTAATTGCAGTTTTAGCACTTGGAGCAGTTTCATAACGTTTCTCCATCATCTTCACAAGAATGTCACTTGTTTTACATGTTTTATCATTTAACAATTCAATACCTCCATCAAGCCAAATTGTATCGGATTTAAACTTCTCAAAGTCTTCAGTGTATAAAGAATCTAATAAATGACAATCTAAACATTTATGAGCCGTTTGAATTGCTTTCTCTTTTAAGCGCGTGTAGCTTTTTGGTTTAGTTTTGATATTGGCTTTTACAATATTTAAAATTTTTGTGTAAGCAAATATCATTTTTTCACATTCTATTTTACCGTTCTGAATCATTTTTTTTACGGTAAATATGTATGCGCTAGCAACTCCAATAGAAACATTGTTGCCTGAATTATTAACTACTGTGTCAAGTATGTTATACGCTTCTTCATAATCGGTTTTATAGCGGTAAGTTGCAATTATTTTACCTTTTTTCCCTAAAGTTTTAAATTTTGAAAGTGAAGTATTACCTGGGAAGTATTTTAAGCGATAATCGTAAATCATTAATAGTGTATCTATATATTTAGACCTTAACTCTTTGTTGTTTTTAAACTCATTAATTTTATTGCTGAATATTTTTTCACCAACAATATAAATATTCTTAGAACCTTGCGGACAATTATTAAAGCACCATCTCCAAGATTTTAATGCGGACTCGTAAGCCTTTTGTTTGTGATATGTCACCATGATTGTAAGTTGTTTTTTACATTCATCTGGTGCTTCACCATAATTAACTCTGTTAATTTGAGCACTTCCTATAAAGGTAGAAAAAGCTAAAAGTAAAGTAATTTGAAATTTTTGTGCAATTGTCATCATGTAACCTGTTTTAGTTAAACTTGCGCTTAATAAACCATTTATCGTTTAGAATAATACTCAAATTTAAATTAATATAATCTTCGTTTATAGATGTAGAAGCGTTATTTCCTCTGTGCATATATCCTATAGAAATATTAACCATTGACCCGAAAGTTTCCGTTTCGTACTTGAATTTTTTAAGCGGTAAATTTAGTCCAAAATTAATGCCATATTCTGGGAGTTGTTCATTGTTGTAGACAACTTGACTTAACCCATATTTTAATCCAAAATTATATTTAATAGATTTCCAATAGTTACTTTTCCCTAATGCTTGTATATTTGGAATTATAGAACCTCCAAGAATAATTTTTCTACTATTTTTCAATGTGTTCTTAGATGAGTTTAAAGAGTAATTTTCCCATTCAGAAAAAGCAGTTTCTAAACTTAGCGTCCAATTATCTTGCTCACCAATTGTTATACCAGCTTGTATGTTTTGAGGAAGTATTAATGTTCCTTCAGTAGGCGTATTTTCTTCATCAATGATGTGTTCTGTTTCATGAAATTCGGCAGAGACAATATCTCCATTTGAGTTTTCGATATCAGCGACAGAAAAGTAATTTGCTTTCAGGTGATTTGAAGTGTTAAATTTCGCTTGTAAAGCATATGAAGCTCCTGCAGTAAAAAACAATTCTTCGTTTAAATCAATATCATATTGAATACCTGTATTCCAACTAAAACCTTTTACGTTGCTAAAATTTTGGAATCTAACGCTTTTAAACTCATCATCACTGTACTTAACTTTTGATACTTCTTCAAGTCTTCCGAAGAGGAAAGTTCCGTTAACACCTAATGAAATTCCTTTATATTTATAACCAGTCCCTAAAAAGACATTTGAAAGTCCTCCGTTTGCTTCATAAATGTAATCAACACCGGTAATACCTGGATCGGTTATAAAATAGCTGTAATTTTGTTTTGAATATGGATTGATACCCATAGCCATTCCCCAATTATTCCCAAGTGGAAAACCCAAAGTGAATCCAGATAAATTCGTGTGATTTTTTGTGTCACTGATTCCGTTTTCTTGGTATGTATTGGTTGAACTAAATACTCCGATTTCACCAATTGTAAATCTAACAGCACTGTAAGATGCTGGGTTTAATGGGTTTATTTGGTTATTGTATCTTGTGCTTGCTCCGATTCCTGCTTGTGAAAAGTTGTTATTAAAATTAGTTCCAAAAATATCACCAGGCCCATTTATTGAAAAAGGAGAATTTCCTTGCCCCATTAAACTTATTGTAAATACAGTGAAAACTGCTATTAAATTATTTTTCATTTAAATCTATTAATAAATCAAGTCCTTTTAAAACAAGATTATGCTGTGCAAAGATGCTATTTTTTAACGCGTCGACAAAGAAAATTGTATCTCCACCCGTTAAGATTATTTTTAGTTTATTATCAATATTGAAATAATGATCAATAAAACCGTCCATTTCATATGATAATCCATTGATTACACCTGATTTCATACAATTAATTGTTGAATTTCCAATCATTTCTGGTCTTTCATCAAAACGGGTAATTAACGGAAGTTGATCTGTGAAATTGTTCATTGATTGAAATCTCAAGTTAATTCCTGGAGAAATAGCCCCACCTTCATAATTTCCGTTAATAGAAACATAATCGTAGGTAACACAAGTTCCACAATCAATCACTAATAAACTTGCGCCTTTTTCATAAGCACCTGTACAAGCAACTACCCTATCGATGCCAAGGGATTTTGGTGTTTCGTAATTTATGTTGAATGGAAACAGACTGTCTTTAGTAATTTGTATGTGTTTTATGTCAGGTAAGTCTTCTACTTCTAAGGTGTTTGTTACTTTGCAAGATCCGATAACATTTACTTTACTAAGTAGATGTGCCGAAATTACAGAATTTATTGATTGGTTTTTAACGAGACTTCCAGATGTAATTAACTTGTGGTTTTCAAATAAACCATATTTAATACTTGAATTACCCGCATCTAAAACTAGACGCATTATATATATTTCTTGAGTGTTTTGGTAGAACCTAAGTCGTTAACAAATTGCTTAATTTTTTGTTCATCTTCTTTTTTGCAAATTAATAAAGCACTTGCAGAATTAACAACAATGTAGTCTTCTAAGCCATCAATAACTACGAGTTTGTCCGTTGGATTAGAAATCATCATGTTTTTGCAATGATATGTTTTTACACTTTTACCAACAACTGCGTTCTGATTTTCATCTTTTTCAACCTGATCATGCAAGGAGCCCCATGTTCCTAAATCAGTCCATCCAATATCACAAGGTAAAACGTAAACATTATTTGCCTTTTCTAAAATTGCATAATCAACTGAGATATTTACACATTGTGCGTATATTTCGTTAATGAAATCAGATTCATTTTTAGTACTAAATTTTCCGAATCCACTTTCAAAAAGTAAATGGATTTCATTCATGTTTTGCTCAAAAGATTCGACAATACTTTTTGAACTCCAAATAAACATTCCCGAATTCCACGAGAAATCTCCGCTTTCAAAAAATATTTGAGCTAATTCCTTATCTGGTTTCTCAGTAAAAGTTTTAACTTTTTTCAATTCGTCAAAACCCTCAAGTGAATCCTCAGTAGCTTGAATATAACCATATCCTGTATCAGGACGTGTAGGTGTAATTCCTAATGTCACCAAAATGTTGTTGGATGTACAAATTTTAAAAGCTTTTTTAATTTGATCAATATATTCAACCTCCTTGATAATTAAATGATCACTTGGAGCAACCAAAATTTTAGCATTAGGATTCTTGTCGTGTATCTTATAACACCCATATGCAACGCATGCTGCAGTATTTCTTCTTACTGGTTCAAAAAGCACATTATCTGTGGGTATATCTTTTAGTTGTTCATGGATCAAATCAGCATACTGATTATTTGTAACCACATAAATATTTTCAGGAGGACAAACCTTTGAAAGTCTGTCAAAGGTTAATTGAATTAAACTTTTACCCATTCCAAGAATGTCTAAAAATTGTTTAGGTTTTTCGGCTGTACTGAAAGGCCAAAACCTGCTTCCAATTCCTCCAGCCATTATAATAGCGTAGTTGTTTTCCATAAAATTATATTATTACAAAAATAGGAAAGTTATTTAGCTAATAAGGAACCTTCACTATGTATTTTTTTAACAGCTGTAGTTCCTAAAACAGTATATTCTTTTTTATTGGTAATATTAATACATAAAAATCGAGTTCTTCGCTTATTAATCAATTGGTATATTTTGCCATCATTGAGTTCGAAAATAGATTGGGGGCTAAGTTGATTAACTTTTAAGAAGTTATTGAAAACATCTACTTTCTGAAATCTTGCTTGTGGATTTTTAATGAATTCAAAAATTATCTTTTTATCAGTTTCCTTGTGTTTAATTGAATGCTTAGCATTCCAAAGTAGTGAAACAAATAAACTTTTCCATTCTTTACCGTGAGGCTGTGCTTTCCTTTTAAACTGATCCCAGCACATTTTGTGCGCAACTTCGTGTAAGTAGGTAATGAGAAAATAAATTGGTTCTAAATCAATATTAATTGTAATGTGATGACATTTTGAGACATAATTATACCTATAATCTCCCAATTTCGACTTCCTAGGGTTGGTTAAAGTAAGCGTGAAACCTTCTTTTTCTTTTATCTCTAAGATATGTTCTTGAAAATCTTTAGGTAAAAACCTAAGGTTAAACTTGCTTCGTTGTTCCTCCATTCTCGATATTGCTAAACTTAGGACAATCACTACATTTATCACCACTTTTACAAGATGTAAAACTTAAAGCGATCGCGAACAACGCTGAAAATAAAATTAGTTTCATAAATAAACGATTTATATGTGTATTAAAAATACAAATCTAGTTTTAAAAATCATTGTGTTAGAGGAATATTAATCAGTTAGGATTAATATTATTACTTTTGAGTTAAACGAGTGTTTAATGCAGATTATAAATCATTTAGGTAGATATTACATTTTAATGTCTCAGGCGTTTACAAAACCAGAGAAGTTTAAAGTGTTTTGGAGAAGACTTATTATTGAAATTGATACTATCGGAATAGGTTCATTACCAATTGTTATGATCCTTTCAGTTTTCATGGGGGCAGTAACACTATTACAAATGGCCTATAATTTTGATAATCCCTTAGTTCCAGCTTATACTGAAGGTTTAGCTACAAGGGATACAATGATATTGGAATTTGCACCAACTATTATTTCGTTGATATTAGCCGGTAAGGTAGGTAGCTCGATAGCAGGGCAATTGGGAACTATGAATGTTACCGAACAAATTGACGCAATGGAAATAATGGGTGTAAACACCAAGAATTATTTAATTTTACCGAAAATTATTGCCGCATTATTTATTTTTCCTGTTCTAGTAATAATTTCAATTTTCTTAGGTACAGCTGGAGGTTATATTGCCTGTGCTTTAACAGGTGAAGTTTCTATTGATGCGTATGTTTACGGAATTCAATACGAATTCACCCCTTTTTATATTGGATACGCGATAGTTAAAGCTGAATTTTTTGCTTTTATTATAACTTCTATATCGTCTTATCAAGGTTATGTAATTAGAGGCGGAGGAGCTAAGGAAGTTGGTGACGCAAGCACAAGAGCGGTTGTCTACAGTTGTATTATTATTTTACTTTTTGATTTGATTTTAACTCAATTAATTCTTACATAATATGATTTCAGTAAAAGACATATCGAAATCTTTTGGGAATATTAATGTATTGAAAGATGTTTCTATAGATCTTCAGGAAGGAAAAGTAAATATGATTATCGGTAAAAGTGGTGCAGGTAAATCTGTATTACTTAAATGCTTGGTTGGACTTTTAGATGTTGATAATGGAATAATTGACTATTCGGGAAGAAATTTTTCTGCGATGAATTACAGAAAAAGGAAGGATATTAGAAAGGAAATTGGAATGTTATTCCAAGGATCTGCTCTTTATGATTCAATGAGTGTTCTAGAAAATGTAATGTTTCCTTTGGAAATGTTTACTGAGATGACAATTGAGGAGAGAACTTCTCGTGCTGTATTTTGTTTGCGTCGAGTGGATATTCTAGAATCTGCAGATGTTTTGTTTCCCGCAGAAATTTCGGGAGGGATGCAAAAAAGAGTTGCTATTGCTAGAGCTATCGCACTGCAACCAAAATACTTGTTTTGCGATGAGCCAAATTCGGGATTAGATCCGCAAACCTCTATTGTTATTGATAATTTAATTAGAGAAATTACGTTAGAATTTAATACGACGACTGTTGTTATTTCTCATGATATGAATTCTGTTATGGAAATATCAGACATGATTACGTTTATTCATAATGGCGAAAAATGGTGGCAAGGAGATCGAGATGATATTATGACTACTGATAATGAAGAGGTGGTTAATTTTGTGTATGCTTCTAATTTCATGAAAAATTTAAGGGAGAGTTTTATCAAGAAAAAATAATTAAGTTATTGAGAATTGAGTAGATGGAATAATTTTTTTCGCTAGATTACTCATGTAATGATAGATGACAAGTACAGTGACTTTAAAATTTGATGAAGTGATTTCACTTCCAAATAAAGGTCTGAAGTTAAATAGTTCGAATATAAGTTACAGAATAACTAACTTTTTTGAAGCTATTATGATGCTGTTAGAATTTATAATATTAACCACATATACTCCTTTATTTGTAAATGTTGAGGTGTTAACTTTAACTAACTTTTTATTAAGGTAAGATTCAAAAACTGTTTGTCCATTTAGGGTTACTATTGATATAGATACTCCACTTAATAACTCAAAATTTTCACCAATTGAAATTGTTACAAATTCCGACGTAGGATTTGGAAAAACTTTTATCGTTTTAATTCCATTAACTTCTTGGCTTACCAAATCCTTAAGATTCAAATTTATTTTTAAGGTATCTATAACAGCGATTGTGTCGTGTTTAGTTATCGTATCAAATCTTGTAATTACTTCATGAACGGTTAGCGTGTCCATAAATTTAATAGTATCAGTAATAGTTACATAATTTGTTATTATTTCTTCTCTAATAATTGGATTGTAACAAGCGGAAATATTGTAGATGGAAGTAATTTCATTGTCGCTTAGAGCTCTATTGTAAACTCTGAATTCATCTAAAGCTCCATTTAGGTTTTGTTTGGGATCAAATCCTCCAGCAAGTATGTCCTGATCTTGGCCGATAATAACTCCAGTATTAGCTATGTTTAGTGTTTTATTACTTGTGTTAATACCAGTTCCAATTTGATTGTTGTCAATATATAGGAAAGCCTTATTTGATGTCCTTTGTATAACAACATGATGCCATTTAAAGTCTTCTATCTGATTGTTAAATTGAAACTTATAGATGGTATTATTAATTCTTATATGCCAACCGTTAAATTGTGTTTTATTTATAGAATTATAACCAATTAAAAATTCATTTGGTTGATTTTTATTGGCACAGGAAATTATATTATTACTGTTATTTAATCCGAAAAGTTGAACATAAAATGAAATTGAAAAGTCATTTAATCCATCTATAATATTGTGGTTTAAGGAAATCCCATCGTTTAGATTATCGTTGATGACAACACCTTGACATTTCGTACCTTCTTTATATTCTAGTTTTGACAATCCTTTTCCGTGAAATTTATTTGGTCCATAGTCTTCTAAAGTATTGTCAAATTTATAATAGGAAACAAGACCATCAGTAGGTACTTGGGCTTTTGAAGTTAATACTAAAAAAGAAAATAAATAAAAAATTAAAAACTTCATAATATGTAATTGTCGATCAAATATAGCTGAATTAAAGGATATTGAGTTATCTCTTTTGGGGAACGTTTGTTTTAGCGATGATTTTGGTGTTATCCTATTTTGTTGTATTAAATTTTTATGCTATTTGGAATAGAATCGGTTACTATATTTTTAATAACCCCGATCTTCTTTCCAGGAGGTAACCATTCTATCCCAACTTGTTTTATAACTTATGCTTCTTTCCAGCTCATAAATATTATTCGAGATCGTTGAATTTATTTTCTTAAAATTAAAGACTTCACTCAGCAGATTGTTTTCTTCTCCATAGATCCAAACTTCCGAATCATCATATCTATAAACTACACTAGGCGGACCGTATATAATAAATATCATTCCTCTATCAGTACTCCATCCTGGTTTAAAGGAAGAGAAAAGTTGATTAGCAACATTAACTGTCTGGTAATATTGCTTTATTATATTTCGTGCTCTATTTTTTCCTCCAGCGATCATTTTCCATTCCCATTCGAACGCTAATCTTTTATTCGTACTTGTAAGTAATCTCGCATAATCTTTTCGAGGAAGTAAATATCCCATGGCACCAATGGCATGATTTAAATTAGTGGTTTTAGGGAACCCCTCAGGAAGGTTAAAGACGGAGAAACCTTTTTTATTAATAGTATCACAAATAAAATGATAAAACCCTTCCTTTAAGGGAGGTAATTTTAAGTCTTTATTTGCAGGAATTTCAGCTAACCAATTGTTATCTGGTTCTCCTAGGAAACTAAAAGTATAATTTACTTCATATGGTTTTGGTGCCGAAACTGATTGACGCTTAAAAGTCAGGACTTTGAATGTTTTGTTAACGGGTAAGGCGTAAGAAATATTAAAACTATCTTTTTGGTAATTACCCTTGTATGAAGATTGGCAAGATTGGATATTAAATAAGCTTTCCGAGTTGCGGTCTTTTTTCTTGAGTGGTATAAATTCAGATTGTTCAAATTGTCTGTTTTCATCTTTAAAAGTAACTTGAACAATGTAATTTTTTCCAAGCGGAGCAAACATTTTTATTCGGTGATACTTATGGGCGCTAATATTGTTAGTTTGCTTCAAGGCATAATGAATTTCAGTAGTATCAATTGCTATATTATCTCTATAGTTGTTAAATACTTTATAAGCTATTGAATATCTAGCAATATAATCAGATTCCGTATCCTTAGAAAAAAGTAATTGGTTCGTTGTTATTTGAAGATCAAGTGCTGTAATGGAGTCATTAATATAGGAGAACGTGGCATTGAAAGACAAGTCAAACTTGTTTTTATTATAATTATCTGCTAAATCAATTTGATTTAAACTTTGTGGTCCTTTACAGGATAATATTATAAGAATAGGTAAATAAATTAAACCTTTAATCCTCCAAGTATTTCTCATCTATTTTTTTGCTTGCTTTAGCCCCTAGTTTTTTTATTTTTTCAATTCTGCTTACAATATTTCCTGTTCCTGAGTATAGCTTTTTTTGTGCTTCCCCAAATTGCTTCGTTGTTTTTTAAAAACTTTTCTCAATGTCATCAATATCTTGCATGAAACCAACAAATTTATCGTATAATTTACCGCTTTCTTCGGCAATCTTTAATACGTTTTTATTCTGTTTCTCTTGTTTCCATAGTGCTGCAACGGTTTTAAGCGTGGCTAATAAAGTGCTCGGACTAACAATAACGACATTCTTATCCCAAGCAAAATTAAATAAACTGACATCTTCTTTTACCGCTGCGCCAAAGGATGCTTCGATAGGAATGAATAACAATATAAAATCAGGACTTGTAAGTTTTTCTGCGGTTTGATATTTTTTGTCACTTAATTCTTTAACGTGTGTTTTAACAGATGTTATATGCGCCTTTAGGTGTTTGGCCTTTTCGGTAGAATCAGTTTCGTTAACATGCCTTTCGTAGGCGGTTAAAGAGACTTTAGAATCTATAATAATATGTTTGTCGTCTGGCAAATAAATAACAGCATCAGGCATAATACGATCTGCATCTGCATTAACTAAACTAACTTGTGTTTTGTATTCCTGTCCTTTTTCTAAACCAGATGATTCGAGTACCCTTTCTAAAATCAATTCTCCCCAATTACCTTGTAATTTATTATCCCCTTTTAGCGCATTTGTTAAATTACTTGCTTCTTCGGAGATCTTAATATTTAGGGTTTTGAGTTGTTCAATCTGTTCTTTAAAAGTTGCAGCTTTTTCAATACTTTCTTTCATTTGTGAATGCACTGCGATTTCAAAAGAGATCAGTTGTTCTTTAAAAGGTTTAAGCATTAATTTGTTCTGCGTATTAAAATCTTCAGATTGTTTTTTCACTAATTCTGAAGCAATATTTTTAAATTCTGTCTTAAATGTTACTTGGAGGTCCTGAACTTCAGTTTTATATTCATTAAACCTATTCATTAGGTTTGTATGTTCAATTTCTTTCTTAGCGACACTAATTTCAGTATTTCGCAGTTGATCTGAAATATTATTGATTTCTAGATCTTGTTTTTTGATTTCTTTTTGGTAGTGCTCGATACTATTTTCTAATTGAACAATTTTATTGTTTTTTTCGTTGATGACATCAGAAATAGAAATGGTTTCGGTTTGCTGTTTAGACTTTAAAAAAAAGTAGCCAATTCCACTCCCAATTAAAACTCCAACTATTAGTGTAATTATTTCCATAGTTTAAAAATAGAACTTACACATTTAGTATTAAAACATATAGACCTTTTTCCACTAAATCATAAAGTTCGGTAATATCACTGTTTTTCATTCTGATACAGCCATGTGAGGCAGGTGTGCCTATTAATCCTTCTTCTGGCGTACCATGAATGTATATTTTCCGATTGTATGAATCCACTTTTCCTCCATGATTAATGTCCCATTCTAATCCTTCTAACCATAAAACTCTTGAAGTTACTAGATCATTGTTGATTGGTATCGCATCATATTCTATTTCTGCAACTTCTCCGGTATAGCTGCCACCTTTTAAAATTCCGTTCAAAGGAGTTCTTCTACCCATTTTATTTTTAATCCAATGAATTCCTGTAGGTGTTTTTTGGCTGTTTATTTTATTGCCAACGCCATATTTACTGCTAGATATAGAGTAATCTGAAACGATATTTCCATACCTTATTAAATACATTTTTTGATGTTTAATGGAAATGAAAAGTAATTCCTTTACTTGAGCATGTTTGTGAAACGTATCTAGATATTCTGCAGTAAACAAAGTGACATCTAATTCTGATGGTTTATCATATTGTTTCTTTGAGGTAAAAGAAAAGCCTAATATTATGATTAGTATGTAGCTGTTTTTTTTCAATATCCTGAAGAAACTAAAAAAGATTTACAAAACCAAAATGAATTTTTGCTACTGATAAGTCTAATGGGTTTCCATTTTGCTTACCAACTGCGTAACTTACTGAAAAAATACCAGGTTTTGTTTGGAAATTAACGCCAAGACCAACCCCAAAAGGATAGCTAATTGTATTTTCAATTAAAGTGCTTTTGGCAACAATCCCTTGATCATAAAATAGAGCAAGGTGGGAGTTTTGCTCAAATAAAATACGATATTCGATTGTGTTAACAGAATAGGAAGAAGTAAATATAGAAGCTTCATCAAATCCACGTAATAGCTTAAAACCACCTAGTCTAGTAAGGTCGTTGTCTAATAAGTACTTGTTTTGTAGCCATCCTGAATTGGTTGCGATTTTTATTGTAGTTACTTTGAAAATAGGTAAGAAAATTTCAAATTCTAAGTTCGTTTCGTAAAGTGTTGAATTTTGGGGTGCTGAAATAGAAGTAGAAATTTCATCTTTTACATGAAGTGGTATTAGAACTTTTCCATTGCTACTGATTCCTGTGAGTTTTTTAATTCCCGCTTTACTAGAAATCTTAAATAAAAATCCTTTCCTAGGATTAAATCGATAATCTCTTTGATCTATTATAAACGCTAAACCGTAAGAATTAGTAGCACTATTTATTGAACTTAGGTTCGTGTTATTTAAGGCGGCATCTGTTAATTTATTTGTACCCGAGTTCTCCCAAAAAGCCTGAAGTCTTCTTTTTGCACCCAAAGAGTAAACAAGCCCTATTTTATTTTTAAAAGTAATATAACTTGTGTCCTGTTTAAGTAAGTTTAGTTCGTGACTTATGCCAAAAAGAGATTTAAACAAATAAGGTATTTCTGTAGCTGCTGTTAACTGTTGTGTTTCTGTTTGTATTCTTTTCCAGTTGAGCTTAATTTTTTCACCATGTTGAAATACATTTCCTAGCGATAATTTAAGGTCTCCAGTAACTACTAGATTGTTTTTTTTGCCTTGGTTCAGGGTTGATGTTGAATTTGGAAGAATTCCTATTATTCCATTAATGAAATTTGCAGACTTATGTTTAAGAGGAATTGTGACAATTGCTTTGTGTTTTGAGAATTTCACAGTTGGCTTTCCCGTTAACTGTACGAAAGGTAATTCTTTAATTTTTTTTTCGATATTTTGAAATGAAGCCTCACTGTATAGTTTTCCTGTACTAATACTTAGGTAGTTTTGTAGAAAGTAAGTTTTTAGTTTTGGGAGGCCTTCAATTGAAATCGTATCAAAAAGAACTCTTTGTTTTACATCAACTATTAGTACTCCAGACAATGAACTAGCTTTAAAAGATAAGGAGTCGAAATTTATCTCAGTAAATGGGAACCCATTGTTTTGATAGTAGGTAATAATACGCTTGTACAGATTAGCAATTGCGCTACTAGATATTTCTTGGTCTGTTAATTTCGGTTTTAAGTAGTTAGGGATGTTAGGTCCTCTAATCTTTAGTTGCACTTTATCCCAAGTATATTGCGGCCCTAAATTTATTCGACCTTTAAAGTGTGAGGAATCAATTTGAGTAAAAGAGTCTAAACTAAAATTTAAATATCCTTTTTCAAAAGCTTCAAATTGAATATTATTGATACCAGTTATTAAATCTTTTTTTGAAGAGAAATTAGTGTCGGTGTCATATTTAAAATTTAATAAAGTATCTCCATACCAATCCATATTGGCTTTTTGCGCATAACTGCTAAAAATACAACTTGTTATAAATAGGATTGTTGAAACGGTTTTCATGCTATATTTTAAAGTACCTTTACGGCTAAGTTTATGTTTTATAAATTTTGTCAATACATCAATAAATATAAACGTTTTTAATATGTTTAAATTGTTCAAATTTATTAAGAACTTTGTATATCATAAAAATAGCGATATGAACTGGGAAAATTTAAATTCTATTGATCAATTATTAGATATTGATGAAAAGTCCAAGAGTAAAATCCAAATTATTTTTAAGCATAGTACAAGATGTTCTGTGAGCACCTTCGCAAAAAAAATTTTGGAGAAAGAGTATAATGATACTGTACAAAAACAAGCTGATGTTTATTATTTAGATTTAATTTCTTTTAGAGAAGTGAGTAATGAAATTGCAAATCGCTATGCTGTACTGCATCAATCTCCTCAGATGTTAGTTATAAAAGATGGTGTTTGTGTATTTAATTCATCACATTCTAATGTTTCTTTTGAAAAGGCATTGGCTTAGTTATAAATATTTATATTTTTAAGGTGTGAAAATCCTTATTATAGTATTTGCGTCAGTGCTGTTTTCTAACCTATTAGTAGGTCAGAAGATAGATAAGAAGAACCATACTGTTGGATATCATCAGATATTTTATAGTGGAATCGAGGTGGATAATCATGGTTTTGGAGGTAGCTTTCGTAGAGGTTTTCATAAAACTGTAAAAATAAAAAAATTATTTGAGGTTGATTTGGTTACCTTAAAACACCCAAGAGAAGTAAAGCAATCAACAAATGAATTAGCAGGTAACTTCGTTTTTGGTAAATTGAACTATGCATACAACTTGCGTTTAGGTTACGGGCAGCATAAAATTTTAGCTTATAAACCATTTGGAGACGGTGTTGAACTTAAGGCAATTTACGCGTTTGGATTGACGACCATTTTTTTAAAGCCAGCTTATTATTTGGTTGTATACCAGGGACAACCGCAACCCGTTGAGGAACGTTTTGATTCCGATAAACATGAACTTTATAATATAGTTGGATCAGGTTCTTATTTTAAAGGATTCAATGAGTTAACTTTACAACCTGGAGCTTATGCGAGACTAGGACTTAATTTTGAATATTCATCTGAAAGGCAGTCTATTAGGTCTGTGGAAGCAGGAGTTATAGTAGATTTGTATCCTAAAGATGTAAAAATTTTAGCTTTTGACAGGAATTATCCTGTTTATGTGAGTTTTTATTTGGCGTTACAGTACGGAAGAAAGTGGTATAGATAAAAAAATGAAACATGAGTGATTCTGTTGATAAAACAAAAGTAAGATTTAAAAAGCCAAGTTGGCTTAGAGTAAAGCTTCCAATTGGTGAAGAGTATAAGAAGGTAAGGAAATTGGTTGACGATAATAATCTTCACACAATTTGTCAGAGTGGGAATTGTCCAAATATGGGTGAGTGTTGGGGAGCAGGTACAGCTACTTTCATGATATTAGGTAATACTTGTACGCGAAGTTGTGGGTTTTGTGCCGTTTCTACTGGGAAAGGAGATGATTTAGATGAGTTCGAGCCAGTTAAAGTAGCAAAATCTATCAAAACGATGGAAGTTAAGCATGCTGTTATTACCTCTGTGGATCGTGATGATTTGCCAGATGGGGGAGCTGCGCACTGGGTGAAAACGATTAAAGCAATAAGAAGAATTAGTCCAGGATCAACAATGGAAACTTTGATTGGTGATTTTGCAGGTAAATGGGTGGATTTACAGTTAATAATAGATGCAGCTCCAGAGGTGGTTTCACATAATATTGAAACGGTACGGCGATTGACTAAAGAAGTTAGGGTTCAGGCTAAATATGATAGAAGTTTGGAGATTTTACTGAGGTTGAAGCAGGGTGGTATGAAAACGAAGTCTGGTTTCATGCTTGGACTCGGAGAAACTGAAGAGGAAATATATGAGACAATAGATGATTTAGCTTCTGTTAATGTAGATATTGTCACTATAGGACAATACTTACAACCAACAGTTAAACATCTGGAAATAGATCATTTTATTACACCTGAAAAATTTGAAGAATATAGAAAGTATGCATTAGGTAAAGGTTTTCGTCATGTGGAAAGTTCTCCATTAGTGCGTTCTTCATATCATGCAGAAAAGCACATTCACTAATAATTTTTATCATGCTTAAAAAAGTTTCTATCTTAATTATGATTACGGCTTTTATCAGTGTGCAATTTTTTTTTATAGATTGGAGTGCGAATTCTGAACCTGAAAAACAAGAGTTAAAAGGGAGTAGGGTATATTGGCAAAATAGAATTGGTAATTTTGAGTCAACTGAGGATTATGCAAAAGTTGTGGATCAGGTTCGGACTGAAATTGAAAAAACACCACCAAAAAGAGCTTTAGGGATTGAATGGGATGAAGTTGGTCCTGATAATATAGCAGGAAGAACTAGAGCTGTTTTAGTGGATAGTGAGAACCCAAATTTATTATTTGCTGGAGGAGTTTCAGGAGGTTTATGGTTTAGTGAAGATGGCGGAAAATCATGGAAGCAGACAACTCCTGGGGATAAAGAAGAATTTCTAACAGTTACTTGTGTTACGCAAGATAATGCTGGTTATATATACTACGGAACAGGTGAAAGTCAGTTTTATGGAGCTCCAGGAGTAGGTGCTAAGGGTTTTTTGGGAAAAGGGGTATTCAGATCTACATCACCGCATGGAACTAGTTTTAAACACTTACCAAGCACATGGGCCGTATTTAATAAAAGTGATTTTTCAGGTGTTAATGCAATGGCTTCAGATCGAAATGGCAATGTTTATGCAGCTTGTTTAAATGGATTGTATAGAAGTCAAGATCAGGGATCCACTTGGGGTATAGTTTTAAGTACTGGAAGTGATTTTGCTTTTGAAGCAGGTTGGGATGTAGCAGTTACTCCATCAGGTTTCGTGATTGTAGCCTTAGGTAATAAAATATTTACATCCCCTTCTGGCTACGAAGGAAGTTTTACACCTGTTTCTGATGTTCAGTTACCTTCCTTTACTGGTAGAATTACTTTGGCAATTGCTCCCTCTGATGAAAATGTAATGTATATATCTAGTGCTACGGCTACTGGAGCTTTAGATGCTATTTATCAATCAAAAGATAAAGGCGCAACTTGGCAGAGAATTATTGGTGGAGGTAGTTCTGTATTTTCACCGTTTACTGTTGGAGGACCGCAGGGGGATTATGATCAATGTATTGCTGTTTATCCAAATGATCCAAATAGAATATTATTAGGTGGTATTGAATTGTACAGATGGGAAGAGGGCGGTAATTGGGAAAAGTTATCTCAGTGGAATTCTGGATGGAGTGATCATAATTATATTCATGCTGATATACATACAGTTCGTTTCGATCATTCAAATCCTGATTTATTTTACATAGGAACCGATGGGGGTGTTTTTAGAACAATGGATGATGGAGGAGTTTTTGAAAGATTAAATAGAGGTTTTTCTGTCACGCAATTGTATGGTGTGGCTTTCGGTTCAGATGGTGTTGTTTTAGGGGGTACTCAGGATAATTCAAATATCTATATCGATGGGTTAGGAAATACTGAAGAAAGTGCTGATTTACATAATTCTGGTGACGGAGGTTGGTCTGCTATTTCGCAATTAAACCCTGATGCGTTTTTTGTCGAAAGTCAATATGGAAGAATTAGAAGAAATAATACAAGGAGTGCTACTTATTCGGAATTCTTTTCTCACAAATATGCAAAACTTAACAATTCTAATACGGATTATGACGGTAGTTGGAACGAATTTGTGACGCCATTTGTACTGTGGGAATCGAAAACAGATATTCTTGTTCCTGATTCTGTTCTGTTTTTTTCCACAGAAAATTATTCAATTGGAGAGCATGTCAATATTGTTAGTGGAATTCCTAATTTAAAATTTGAACATATTTTCAGTAAACCGCTCAGTAAAAATGAAAGTCTTTCGGTTAAAAACCCTGTACAATCTTTATTTGTGTATCCTTCTTTTCAAGCTATCTGGATAACAAGAGAAGCTTTAGATTTTTCAAAAACACCAAAATGGATTAAGCTTACAAATTCAGGATTAAGCGCTATTGCTAGAGTGGGTGCTACTGCATTGGCAATATCAACTGATGGAGATGATTTGTTTTATGGAACAAAAAAAGGAGATGTATATAGAGTTTCTAATCTTTCACAAGTTGTAGATTCAGCCTCTGCAGTGAATGAAGCGGTAGTTACTCACATTGCTGCTTTAAAAACAAAGATTGGCGGAAATGCATATATTACAAGTATTTCTGTTGATCCTAATGATAAAGAACATGTGATTATTACTGTTGGGTATTATAATGAAAATGTAAATGTTTATGTATCTAATTCTGCAGTAACTGTAAACAATGCAAATAGTTTTGTTTCTGTTCAGGGTAATTTACCGAAGTTTCCTGTGTATGGAAGTTTAATAGAAAATTATTCTGGAGCTTACGTTGTTGGTACTGAGTATGGAGTGTATACAAGCACAGATGATGGGGTAAGTTGGTCAAGAGAAGTTGATGTCCCGTTTTGTCCAGTGATTATGATCAGGCAGCAGACTTGGATGGGTGCTCAGAATTTCGGTCAAATATATGTTGCTACTCATGGTAGAGGTGTTTTTACTTCAGAGCATTATGTTGGAAGTAATGAATTGGTAGGGAATAATAAAACTCAAAAAGATGAATTGAAAGTTTTTCCAAATCCAGTATTGAATGAATTGAATCTTGAGTTGCCAAAAATAATAAATGGGGATTATCCAGTTAATATTTTCAACACAGAAGGAAGGCTTGTAAAAAGATGTATAAATAAGTTTTTAAACGGAGTATCAAAAGGTAATGACATCTCATATTTAACAACAGGGAACTACTTCATAGTAGTAAGAACAAAAAGTAAATTATTTAGAGGTTCTCTTTTGAAAAAGTAATTTACTTTAGCATTTGTAAAGCAACATAACTCATTAGGCCAATTGAGGTTCTTAAAGCTTCATTGTCTATGTCAAAAGTACTGGTGTGTAGTCCAGAATTTATTCCTTTAGGGGTATTTGCAATTCCTAGTCTGTAAAAACAAGAAGGCATAACCTGCGAATAATAAGCGAAATCTTCAGATGTCATTCTTAAATCTAGTGCATGAACTTTTTCTTCACCTAAAAATTCATTTGCTGCATCCCATGCCAATTGAGTGGTTTCTTCATCATTAGTTAAATAAGGAAAACCATCATGAATATCAAAATCACAACTACCCCCCATTCCTTCTGCAATGGCTTCTGCCATTTTTTTCATTTTCAATTTCGCATCAGCCCTCCAATCTTCATCAAAAGTTCTAAAAGTTCCTGTAATTTTGACTTCGTCAGGAATAATATTAGTAGCGCCGTACCCTTCAATTTTACCAAAAGTTAAAACGGTAGGTATTGTTGGCTTCGCATTCCTAGAGACTATTTGTTGCAAGGCAACTACGATATGAGATGCTATTAATATTGTGTCAACACAAGCATGAGGTAAGGCGCCATGTCCACCTTTTCCTTTTACTGTAACATATATTTCATCTGCAGAAGCCATATACATTCCTTTTCGGAATCCAACATGTCCTGCTTCAAGTTGCGGATATACATGCTGACCAATTATTAATTCTGCATCTGGATTTTTTAAAGCATTTTCTTTAAGCATCAATGATGCTCCTCCAGGAAGAACTTCTTCTCCAGGTTGAAAAACAATTTTAACAGTCCCTTCAAACTCATCTTTCAATTCATTCAATATTTTACAAACTCCTAAAACTGAACTCATATGTACATCATGTCCACAAGCATGCATTACACCTTCATTTTGTGATTTGTATGATATGTCACTAGTCTCAGTGATTGGTAACGCATCAATATCAGTTCTCAATGCAATTGTTTTTTTATCAGGATTTACACCTTTTATATGCGCAACAATTCCAGTTTCAACATAATCAGCCTTAAATTCAATATTATTGTCTGTTAAAAACTGTTGAATATATTTACTGGTTTCATATTCTTTAAAAGAAAGTTCAGGGTTTGCATGTAAATATTTTCTTATATTAACAATGCTGTCAAAGTGTTTATTGGCTAAAGCTTTTATCTGTTCTTTCATAATATGAAGATTATATAGTATAAAGATAAATATAATGTTGATTGGTATGAAATTCTATTTTGAGTATCTTGGAATTTAAAATACAAAAGATGTCTGATAAAGGTTTTGTGAAATGTAATATTATTGATGGTGTTGGTGAAATTGAATTTTATCATCCCAAGAGTAATTCATTGCCTTCTGTTTTATTAAATGAACTTTCCGAGGGATTGCAGAAATTTGGAAATGATACATCCGTTAAAGTGATATTATTATCTAGTAGTGGAGAAAACACTTTTTGTGCAGGAGCATCTTTTGATGAATTATTGAATTTAAGTTCTGAAGAGGAAGGAGCGCTTTTTTTTAGTGGGTTTGCTAAAGTGATTTTATCTATAAAGGAAGCAAGGAAATTTGTGGTCGTTAAAGTACAAGGTAAAACAGTAGGAGGAGGTTTAGGTATTGTATGTGCAGCTGATTACTCAATTGCCATCGAGTCAGCTAGTGTGAAATTAAGTGAGTTATCTATTGGGATAGGACCATTTGTGATTGGCGAAGTTGTAAAGAGAAAAATTGGATTAAGTAACTTTTCGCATTTAGCGATAAATTCCAGTGAATGGAAGTCTGCACAATGGGCGGTTCAGAAAGGTTTATATAGCGAAGTTGTTGAAGATGTTGGAATGTTAGGCAGTAGAACAAAATCGTTAATAGGAAATCTTGTGAATTATTCTCCGGAAGCAACTATACAAATTAAAAATATGTTTTGGGAAAGATCAGAAGGTCTTGATGATTTAATGAAACAAAAAGCAAAACAAAGTGGTAGACTCGCTTTATCTGCATTCACAAGGCAAATCTTAAATAGATTTAAGAAAAAATAGAATGAATATTTTAGTTACAGGATGCTCTAAAGGAATAGGGAAAAGTATTGTTACAGAACTGCTAAAAAACAGTTGTATTAATAAGGTATACATTACGAGTACGAAATTGAGTAATTTGAAATTTGATCACCCTAATATTATTAGGATCGAACTTGATTATTTAAAAGATAATTGGAAATCTGAATTAATTCAAGAAATTTCAAACGAACCAATTCATGTGTTGATTAATAATTCTGGTTATTTATATAATGGATCCGTGCAGAATACGAGTTTAGAAGAAATTGAAAAAATGGTCACTATTAACTACATAGGGCCTTTTAAGTTGGTTCAGGTTTTACTTGAGAACTTGAAAAAAGGAAGGGCGCATATTATTAATATAGGAAGTATGGGAGGTTTTCAAGGAAGTTCTAAGTTTCCTGGTTTAAGTGTGTACTCTTCTACGAAAGCAGCTTTAGCTAATTTGTCAGAGTGTTGGGCAGAAGAATTTAAGGAGTTTGGTATAAAATCTAACTGTTTAGCGCTTGGAGCTGTGAATACAGAAATGCTTAAAAATGCTTTTCCTGATTATTCAGCAGGAATTACCTCTGATGAGGTAGCGAAAGGAATTGTTAATTTCGCGTTAAATTATGAAGGTTTCATTAATGGTAAGGTAATTCCTTTCTCTGAAAGCACGCCTTGAAATTAATTGAAATAATAATTACACTTGATTAACAGCTACTTGAGGGGGTTATGTAGTTTCTTTTTAAAAAAATTTGGATATTAGTTGTTAATTACTGTATCTTTGCACTCCCGATTTGGGAAAAACGTTCTAGGAAATAAGCAGCATTCGAAGACTTTAAAAAACTTCAATTTTTTTAATTAAAAATAGTGCTGTTTAATAAAAAGAGTTGTATCTTTGCGCTCCCGTTTATACGACGAGAGTTTTTAAAAGCGGGAAACGTTCTATATTATTTTAGACAGATTATATCACACTCTTCGGAGTAGTACATATATAAAGTTCTTTGAAAGATTGAAGTTAAAACAGCGTTTACTTAAGTATGAAATATTACTTGGTAACAAATAAGTCAACACAATATTTATAATTTTTTTTACAATGAAGAGTTTGATCCTGGCTCAGGATGAACGCTAGCGGGAGGCTTAACACATGCAAGTCGAGGGGCAGCATTTCTAGCTTGCTAGAAGATGGCGACCGGC
>MDTF01001082.1_pt1 | contig 32325 bp, 28 predicted proteins | sample 811191 | NCBI WGS metagenome assembly MDTF01 (sample SAMN05326649, study PRJNA326480) | marine metagenome | isolation source: seawater | place: Southern Ocean | collected 2011 | reverse complement strand
TAGGTAACCAGCCTGTAGAATTCGAAAAATCTTATAGAAGGGGATAGGCCGAGATGGTGATTTACAAATCCACCAGTAAACACATTTAGATTCAGTAGAATAACTGCAATTAAACAAAAAGTAAGCGTAAACTTTGCGTTATACGTTATTCTCCAGCCTTTAGAAGATTTATTCGCTGTCTGTTTTTCCATGAGTAGTATCGTAGTTTACTCTTCTATCGATCATCTGTAAGATGATTAAAAATAGCCCCGCCTTTATACCGAAGCTGGGAAGAATGGATTTAAGAACTACCAAAACCTCGAATTCATAAGCTGGGATTTGAGTCATGTGCCATATTCCTAGACCTACTATGATAATGTGCGCTAGTATAAATAATCCTAAAGATTTGACTATTTGAATAGACTCCAGTTTTTCGGCTAAAAATCCCACTAAGAATGAAGCCATAACAAACCCATAGAGATAGCCCGTACTAAAAGAGTATCCATGAGCTTCGTCTGGAATAAAGTAATGCAGTCCCCCTTGATGTCCAGCAAATACAGGTAGACCTATTCCTCCTAGGATAACGTATGTCAACGTAGCCAAACCACCTATTCTCCAGCCAAATATGGCCGGAACTAAACATGCGATTAACGAGCCGAATTTGACATCTACGGTCTCACTAATTGGCCAGGTTAGAGGGGAGATAACCGCTGAAACCAGTATGCCTAAGCACAGTTTAGCTATGAAATCTAATCGAACGTCTTTAGAAAAAACAATGGATTTATTGAACATTGGGCTAATCTTCTATTCGTTCATATTTATACATAAACTGACTTCCTTCCTCTAAGTTAACCGTATTATTAGAAGGATTCACATCAGCTAATCTAGAGGAAGTATCGATATCTATTTTAGCGATTTCAGAAACGGGAATGTCTAATATAAATGCATAAGTAGGATTGGTCCAAGCCCAGTCTCTCTGTACAGTCCAAGAGTCATATCCCTCTTCTTTCATTTTTTCTCCTCTCATGATTACCATAGGAATATTATGCATGTGGACAGTTCCATCTTTTTTAGTGACTACTACATCTAACGGCATAGGCATTAGCTCGTATCTCTCTAAGGTAAGAGTGGTAGAATTATCGTCTCCATTAATAGCGCTAATTCCGTAGTCAATTTTTCTAGTGGAATTTACGAAGTGCTGTAAATACCAATCTAATTCTAGTTGAGAATTCTTCTCGAAAATTCTTATGAAGTCATTTGGGTTAGGGTGGTGAAACGCCCAAGTGTTAAAGTACTCCATCATGCCAGCTCTAAAGTTTTCTTCTCCTACTATATATCTAAGTTGGTTAAGAAAGACAGAACCTTTACTATAGGCAGCAGAACCATAGGCATAATTGGTAGCATAATGATCGGCATGCGTGCTCATTGGCTCTTCAACTCCAGAATTAGCTAACCTTATATATCCCTGTAATGAGCGGTAATTATTAGGTGTTCCATCATCTCCATAAAGATGAGTCATACATTCTCCAGAAGCGAATGTGGTGAACCCTTCATCCATCCATTCATATAAGCTCTCGTTAGTAGCGAGTAAACCTTGAAACCAGCTATGTGCCATTTCGTGAGCCGTTACACCTACTAAACTGCCAATGCTTCTTTTTCCTGTGATAAGCGTAATCATAGGATATTCCATTCCGCCATCTCCACCTTGAATAATGGTGTATTGAGTATAAGGATATTTTCCGTAGTTATCAGAGAAAAACTCCATAGCCTTTACGCTGTAATCTTTAAGTTCCTTCCAGTTTTCATTTATTTCTTCATCATCTTGGTGAAAGAAGTGCAATAATGGACCGTTCTCCACTTGAGAAGTCTCATGAATATAATCTGCATCTGCAGCCCAAGCGAAATCGATTACATTCTCTGCTTTGAATTTCCAAGTATTAGTTGTTCCTGCTTCATGCTCAATGTCTTTTGAGGAATAACCGTGACCGATTTCATCTGGGTTTTGTAATACCCCAGTAGCTCCTATTAAGTAGCTAGCATCGATAGTAATGTTTACCATGAAATCACCCCAGACACCGTGAAACTCTCTTCCCACATAAGGTACAGCGTGCCATCCCATGCAGTCATATTCACACATTTTCGGGAACCATTGAGTCATACTATATCTAATGCCTTCAGTGTTTTGTCTTCCTGATCTTCTTATCTGAATAGGAACCTGCGCATCGAAAACCATTTCGAATGTAGCTTTCTTTCCCGACTTTAAAGTCTTAGGTAAGTTTACTTCCAAGACAGTTCCTTCTACATTAAAATCTACGTTTACACCATCCATTTTTAAGGAAGTGATGTTTTGAAATCCTTGCTGAGATTCGTCAAGCTGTGAAATTCTATCACCAACTCTAGAGTCGGGATCTTCTATAGTTCGAGATCTTACATCCATCATACTTCCTGGCTGGAAAGCATTAAAAAACAAATAGTAAAACACTTGGTCTAAGTCATCAGGAGAATTGTTAGTATAAACTAACTTTTGAGTTCCCGTGAATTTATGTGTCTCCACATCCATTTCGATATCCATTTCACAGGACATAGCCTGCTGCCATCGTGTAGCCTGTGCACTAGAAATAATGGAAGAAAATAGAAAAAAAGATAGTGCTATAAGTTTTAGTTTCATTTTATATAAAATTGATTCCAAATGTAATGAACTACTCAGTTTTATAAGCTCATGAGCTGCTGATATTAGTTAAATCGTTGAGTTTTTTTTCTCATACTAATACACTCATAAAGGAGTTGGTTAGGTATGAGAAACATTTGGTGTATCCTTTTTTTCGTTTTCAGCGTTGCAATAGGCCTAGGAAAAATTAATCTTCTTCTCGTCAATTCCTCTTCATATAAAACGTTTTTCCTTAATCAGCCTGATTTCAAAGCAGCTAGGGTTGATTTCCCTGTAGGAGCTCCAAATGCCGTGGGTTATTATAACGCATAGAAATTCGGAGTTAATAATCACTTAGGAGACGACTGGAATGGAACTGAGTTTGGAATTAGGAGTAGGATATGCGACAGATAAAAAGGGATACTTAGATCCTACCACTTTTATAAACGGGAATAGAAAGGTGATGTGGAAAAGAGCGCCTGCTAAAGAGAAAGATTACTGAAGGTATACAGCCTCTGGTTTAGTGAAATCAACAGACACATGCTCCTTCATGTTAGTACTCAATGTCAAGCCTACTATATCTGCACGTACAGGAAATTTTCTATGGAATCTATCTACGAGAACTACTGTTTTCATACTTTTTAGCGGGTAGTCCAGTAAAAATTTAACCACATGAATGAGGGTTCTTCCTGAGTTAAGTACATCATCTACCACTATAACAGCCTTGTTTTTTAGGTCAGCTACATCTCCTGAAAATACGATAGGATTAGTCGTGGGTTTATCTTTATGAAGTTCTATGCTACAGAGCGTAGTCTTGATTTCAGAAATAGAGTCAATAAGTTCTTTCAACCTTTCGGCCATAATTAGTCCATGGTCTTTAATGCCAACTATTACGAGTTCTTTTTCTTGGTAATGGTTTTCATAAATTTCATGAGCTATCCGCTGAATTTTCTGCTTGATTTGCTTTTCGTTTAGAACTAGTAATTTATCATCAGTCATGTCTTATTTCTTTCTGAATTTCACATAAAGTTCTTTTCCCGCCCTAGGAGGAATAGAAAACTTACAGCGTTCCATTATTTCTATGTCAAATTTAGGGCTAAAAAGTTTTTCATACTCTTCTAAAGACCCTCCAAAAGGAGGCCCCGTATCTAGGGCATGGTCGAACATAACTCCAGTGAGAATTCCATTTGGTTTTAAAAGAGAATACATCTTAGTTATATACTTTTCTCTCAACTCTGGATCCAGAGCACAGAAAAACGTTTGTTCCAAGATTACATCATAAGCTCCTTCATGTTGGAAAAAGTCAGCATGGTGAATATTTTCTAGCTTAATTTTAGGAGCCCGTTTTTTTAAATTTTCTAAAGGCAGTGCGGAAAAATCTAATATGTGGATATTTTCTACTCCTAAGGATAAACCATAATCCGCCTCATGGCCATTTCCGGCACCTGGAATAAGGATTACAGAATTTTTATCCTCTAAATTAGTTAAGATATGACCTAGTGGCCCCGTATACCCTATATCCCAACCTGTAGACTTAGAATGATACCTGTTCGTCCAGTATGATTCGTCTAGTGTGCTCATTTTTTAAATAATGCGATAGATTCTATGTGTCCTGTATGAGGGAACTGATCTACCATAGACAGTTTCACTAATTCATAACCAGACTCTCTTAACGTTTCTGTATCTCTAGCTTGAGTAGCAGGATTACAACTTACATAAACAATAGTTTTAGCGTTTAAAGAAATCACTTTCTTCAATGTTTTAGGCGCTATTCCAGCTCTCGGTGGATCTAGAACGATGGTAAGTATTTCTCCATTGTACTCCGGGTGCTTTAATAAGAATTTTCCCACATCAGAAGCAAAGAACCGTACATTTTTTATTTTATTTCTTCTGGCGTTAGCTCTGGCATCTTCTATTGCACTTTCTACTATATCTACACCTACGATGTCTTTCCCAGTACCTTTGGCTAGTAGCTGAGAAATAGTTCCAGTACCACAGAACATATCCATGATAATTCCTTCACCTGTACTTTCGCCAGCATACTCTATAACCTTATTATAAAGTCTTTCTGCACATTTAGGATTGGTTTGGAAGAAACTCTGAATACTGATTTCGAACTCTAGTCCGTTTATCATTTCTACCAGTTTATAATCGCCATAAAGGATGTTCGTGTTTCCTCCATAAGGCTCCACTCTATCTCCCGTGTGATTATTAATAGTGTGTATTAAACCACCTAATCTATCTCCTAAGGTTTCTTTAAAAAGATTAACTAATCCTTTAATGTCCAGTTTTTCTATGTCTACATCAGTAGTCACTAGGTTTATGAGAAGCTTGTTAGAGTGAAAACTTTTTCTTACTTGTAAAAATCTGAAAAAACCATGCTGCTTAGGTGGGTGCCAAGCAGGTAATCCAGTAGCTATGAGCCATTCTCTGATAGTTTTCATGCTATCTTCGAACTGTTTATCGAAAATACCACTGTCTTTATCTAAGTTTTCTACTATCCACCAAGTTCCTCTTTTCTTAAAGCCAAGAGCGAAATCATCTACCTCTTCTTTAGTCTCTCTGTCATATCGAATTACAGAAAAACTGTATTCCATTTTATTTCTATAATGCCAAGCACTAGGAGAAGCGATAAACTCATCGAATAAAGACTCTATATTTTCTACATTTCCGATTTTCTTGAATAAATCAAAAGTAGTAGCCTTTTTATATTCTGTCTGATATTCTACAGGAAGCGTAATATATGGCGCTCCAGATATAGGCTGGTAATCCACAGGAACTTCCTTCTCAGAAGGAGTTACCACTTCCACGAGTTTGCATTCTGCATGAGATTTTCTACATTTATCTACACGAGCTCTCACAGTTTGACCTGGAATAGTATTCATTACGAACACCACAAATGGACCTTTTTCGGTTTCTACTCTTCCGATTCCCTTGCCACCGAAAGCCATATCGGTTATCTCTAGCTCTAGGATTTGTCCTTTCTTAAATATTCGATTTGTTCTTGCCAATTTGTTTTGAAAATAGGATTTCTTTACCTTCCCTTAGTAGGAATAATAGCAGTACAAAGCTAAAGCTTTTAGCCGCTCTATTGAGCTCACAGAGCAAGTTCTGTTCAAGAACACTTTTTTTTGAAAACTCAGTTAAAAAGAATAATGAACAGCACTGTTCATTGCAACGCTTAATTATACCTTTACGCACACAATAGAAGTAATGATGAAAGATACTGCAGCGCTTTTCGATGAGGTTATAAAACTCAAGTGTAGAACCATATTCACGGATAAAACTAAGGATTATGGGACAGCTTGGAGAATACTTAGAGTTTCTTCTCTGACTGATCAGATATTTATTAAAGCCAGTAGGATTAGGACGTTACAGCAGTTGGGTAGCAGTAGGGTAGATGAGGGAATAGAACCTGAGTTTATAGGGATCATTAATTACTGTATTATGGCTTTAATCCAAATAGAGATGGATGGAATAGATGAGCTGGAAATAGGTGAGGAGAGAGCTACAGAATTATTCGATAAATATGCGGAAGAAGCCAAGCAGCTAATGCTAAATAAAAACCATGATTATGGTGAGGCTTGGAAGGATATGCGCGTAAGTTCATTAACTGATTTAATTCTAATGAAACTATTAAGAGTGAAGCAGATAGAGGATAATCAGGGGGCTACTCTTATTTCGGAAGGAATAGGTGCGAATTATTATGATATGTTGAACTATGCCGTTTTCTCTATGATTCACCTTTCAGCTGAAGAGCGTTAAAGACCTGTTAAAAGAAAAACAGAAGTATGATTCTATCCGTAAATTTGAATTCAAATAGCAACCCATGAAGACCACAATATTAAAATTAGCAGTTTATATTTCTAGATTAATTGTAGGATCACTTTTTATTATTAGCGGTCTAATTAAGATGAATGACTCTTTTGGATTTAGTTATAAGTTACAGGAGTATTTTAGTGAGAAGGCTTTAGGCTTTCCTGATTTGATTCCATATTCTCTAGGTATAGCAGTGTTCATATGCATAGCGGAAGTGCTGTTAGGAGTAGCCATTTTGGTATGGGCTAAGCAGAAATTATCTTCTGCACTAATATTAATATTGATTCTGTTTTTTACTTGGCTTACTTTCTACACTCATTCATGTGATCCTTTCGAAAAAGTCATAATGGAGATTGGCGGGGAGATGGTAGAAACTACGCGAGATTGTGTTACGGCTTGTGGCTGTTTCGGTAACGCTATTCCTTTGACGCCTTATCAGAGTTTCCAAAAAGATTTATTCTTGTTGATTTGGACTGTAATACTAGTGGTGTACGCTTTTTTCTTCGAGAAGAAAGAACACTTTGATTTATCCAATAAAAAGAACAAAAGAGAATACTTAATCCTATTAGCAGGGTCTCTGTTAGCGGTAGCGTTGTTTTCTCTTAAAATGCTGGATTGGTTATTCCCAGTAATATTTACCGTGATATGCCTATTTGTAGCTGAGTTTATTCGTAGAAGGAGTAATTCTGCAGCCACAGATTGGATAGTAGCTGGAGCCGTAACAGTAGTATGTTGCATTTTTGCTTACGTTACTTATGACTACTTGCCTATGAGAGATTACAGACCTTACGCCATAGGACAGAATATATCAGAGAACATGAAATCTGCTGAGGACTTAGGTTTAGACGGTCCTGTTTACGCTACAGAGTATACAGTGACTAATAAAGCGACTGGTAAGGATTCAATTATGTTATCTACTGATTGGTTAAAAGTGTATAGTACAGACTGGTTCAAGAATACCTATGAAAAAGAGATGATGTATGATGGAAGAGAGATTTTAGTTAAAGATGGATATTCTCCATTAATAACAGATTTCGCTCCTATGGATTTCTTCGGAGACAATAAAATGGAAGAAGTATTAAATTACGAGGGGCACACGCTCATAATAGTATCCAAAGATATGTCTGAGTTAATGAAGGTAGATTCAACACCATTTGTGAGCATGTATGAGCAAGCTCAAAAGGATGGTTATAGAATGATAGCGCTAGTAAACGGAGCCACTAAGGAACAGATTATGACTTTTCAGCAGAAGAGTGGACTTAACTTCACCTTCTACTTAATGGATGATGTAGAGCTTAAAACGATTATACGTTCTAACCCCGGTCTGGTGCACATGAAGAATGCCACTATCATGAATAAATGGAGCTGGAAAGGGCTGCCTGATTACTCAGAAATTTCATTCGATTAAGTCTTGATAAATTATCTGCTAAAAAAACTAGGGTATGGCCTTCTAGTCCTATTGGGGGTGGTTAGTTTAGTGTTTTTTGTGTTTAATCTAAAACCAGGAGATCCAGCCAGGATGGTGGCAGGACAGAAGATTACTCCAGAGTTAATTCAAGCTATAGAGCGAAACTTAAACTTAGATTTACCTATAGTCCAGCGGTTTGGGATCTACTTGAATGATATAAGTCCTGTGTCTATACATAATGAAACAGATGAGTCCAGTCGAATATTCTTAGATGAATCTAAATATTCTTACACAAAACTTTTTCCTGTAGGAGGTGAGAATACCTTAGTGATAAAAGCACCATACTTAAATAGGTCCTTTCAGTCCAAAAGGAGCGTGTCTAGGATAATCTCACAGGCGCTTCCTGGCACCTTAATCCTCGCCATAGTTTCTATAGTATTTGCTTTAATTATAGGCGTTTTTGGTGGAGTGATAGCTGCACTGAATAAAGATAAGTGGATAGACAAGTTAATACTGATATTGTCGGTCATAGGCATGAGCGGACCGTCTTTTTTTATGGCCATTCTAATCGCTTGGATAGGAGGGCTACTCTGGTTTAATTCTATACCTCTTCCAATCATTCCTTTCATTATAGCTGCAGGTTTATTCGTGTACTTTTTAGTAAGAGATAATCGCAGAGAGGAGAGCTCTAAGTTATTGTCTATGAAAAGTATCAGGGCAGTAGTAAAGGCGGTTGTTATAGGATTTGGCCTGTGGTTAGGTCTTGTCTTGTTAGTTTCTATGTTTTCATTGGGAGAGTGGGTTTATTGGTCTCTTTCTCTTCCGGGAACTGGATTAGATATGACAGGAAGTTTATACAGTCTAGATGAATGGGAAGGGCTTTACTTAAATCCCAGAAACTTGATTCTGCCCGCGCTTACTTTAGGGATTAGACCACTGGGCGTAGTAGTTCAGTTGACCAGAAGTTCCCTGTTAGATGTGTTAAAACAAGATTACATCCGCACAGCTAGAGCGAAAGGGTTATCAGAGAATAAAGTGGTATATAAACATGCGCTGAGAAACGCTTTAAATCCGGTTATAACAGCGGTTTCGGGATGGTTTGCTTCTATGCTCGCAGGAGCAGTGTTTGTAGAGTTTGTGTTCGGTTGGAAAGGATTAGGGTTAGAGATTTTTAATGCCCTAGAAAAGGAAGATTTTCCAGTGGTAATGGGTGCAGTGTTAGTCATCTCATTTATGTTCGTTATACTAAATATTCTGGTAGACGTACTTTACGGATTAATAGACCCTAGAGTGAGAGTAAGAAGTTAAGCTACGGTCGGAGGATTAGCAATAGATTTATTCAACATATCTAAAATTTTCTTCGAGGTGTTGTTGAAGTAGCGCTTAGTTCTATAACTGCCCACCCATTGGACACCATTAATCGCATTGGTTAAGAATATTTCATCAGCTGCCAGCAGATTTTGAGGAGTAAGGTTACACTCATAAACCTTAATGCTGTTTTCTATAGCCAGATTTATGATGTTCATTCTCATGGTTCCGCCTACACATCCTTCTGCTAATCCAGGGGTGTAAAGAACTCCATTACTCACTAGAAAAATATTGGATACCGCAGATTCTATAATTCCAAATTTCTCATTTTGGATTAAAGCCTCATCGATCATCTTTTCTTTGGCAAATAAACTGGCGTGAATGTATAACTGACAATTAAGAGTCTTGAAAATAGAGAAAGAATTAATTTGCTTCTTTAGGTCGGGGAATAGGTCTACAATTTTCCCTGTATTGTTAATCACAAAGTAATTGTCAGGTTTAGTGTCAGCCTCTATAATGTAATCTAGATTGTTCGTTTCTGGAGCATAAAAACCACTTCCTTTTCGGGTTAAGGTCACGCGAACCCTTCCTCCTTGGCTAATTCCGTTTTTATCTAAAAGTAAAAGAATTTCACTCTTGAGCAGCTCTTTGGAGAATTTCTCTGGCGTATCAATCTTATAAACCTTCAAACCGTCCATTATTCTATTAAAATGGTTTTCTAAAAAAACAGGTTCACCGTTTATGATTCTTATGCTTTCAAAAAATCCATCTCCAAATCTAAAACCTCTGTTATCAGCAGAGATACAAGGTTTGCTTTTATCTAAGAACTCTCCGTTATGGTAGATGTAATTCATTTATTAAAATACTTTTTCATGGCCTCTAGCAGAGAACCGTTCACGTCTATTTGTATGCCCGGCACACCTACTTTTTCTCCAGACTCCACATCTCTGGCTTTATCACCCACTAAAACGCATTTAGCGGGATTTAATTGGAATTTAGCCAAACCTCTTTCTACCATTAAGCTCCCTGGTTTTCTGGATAAAGAGTTACCATAATCATCATGATAAGGAGCGAAATATATTTCGTCTATTTCCACTCCAACTTTTAACGCTTCTGCTCTGAGGTGATTGTGGATTTCATAAACATTTTCTACAGGGTATAACTCCTTCGCTATTCCACCTTGATTGGTGACTAAGATGATTCTGTAATTATTCTCCTTAATTAGCTGAAAAGCTTCTAAAACATCGGGTAGAATTATGAATTCTTCTAATGATTTAGTGTAATCTCCTGGGTCGTGATTAATTACTCCATCTCTGTCTAAAAATACCGCTTTTGTCATCTTGTCACGAAGATAGATTTATTCACGCGTTGCAACGCCTAATAAATCCAAAAGAATCTATAAATCATGAGAAATCAAAAGGCTTACGAGAATAGTTCTAATTATATCCGAAATAATCCAATGAAATGGAAGTAAGATAAATTTCATAATAAAAAGGATATTACAGCTACAACAGTGTCGTAAAGGCGAATTACAATTCGCTCCGATACCTTCTCGTTACTAAATGTATGCTTCACCAAAGAATCTAGCTTCTATTAATTAGAGGCGAATTATAATTCGTCCCGCCAGCCTTCACTAAAAATCTAATTAATACTTCTATCTTCGTCACTGAATATAAATCGAAGAAATGAGCTTAGATTTTAAAGAATTCCCTGCAGACAATCCAGAAGCATGGAAGGATAGAATACTAAAAGAATTAAAAGGAAAACCTTACGAAGCTCTCGTATGGAATCATCCTGAAGGAATGCAGGTTAAGCCTAATTCTTCTAAGGGTGAGGTTAAAGAAAACACGGGTTTCCCGGGTAAATTTCCTTACCTAAGAGGAGTAAAGACAGATTCTAACGACTGGGAAATTAACCAGCTCATAACTTCTGATTCTGAGGCCAAAATGAATATAAGAGCGTTAACCGCTCTGGAAGGTGGAGCAGAGGGGCTTATTATTTCATTAAAAGAACCTAAGGATTTAACCAAAGTTCTAAAAGGTGTTTTCTTAAACTATGCAGGACTTCACTTTGTAGATGGATTTACTCAGGAAAATGTAAGGCAGTTAGAAGAGCTGCTGGAAGAAAAGGAACTTACAGGAAAAGATATTTATGGTTCTACAGAACTTCAATTATACGACAAAGAATTAAACGTAAGAGAAGAGAATATCGCTTTAGCTAAAGGGATTTCTGAAAAGTTCCCGCGTGTAAAAGCAGTCAAAGTCAGAGGAGATTTTTACCATGATATGGGAGCCATAGCTTCTACAGAATTGGCTTTAGCGCTGAGCATAGGCCATCAGTCATTCTTAGAATTAGTAAAAGGTGGTATGACTGTGGACCAAGCTTCTGCGGCTATTAATTTCTCTATGGGAACTGGTTCTAGCTATTTTACAGAACTGGCTAAGTATAGAGTGCTTCGCCAACTGTGGGGATTGGTAGTGGATAAATACGAACCAGAGCACAGTTGTAGCAGAGCCACTTATATTCATGCGTTTTCAGGAAATTGGAACAAGACTATTTTGGACGAGGAGAATAATTTGCTTCGCACCACCACAGAAGCGATGAGCGCTGTGTTAGGTGGGGTAGATGCGGTGTGTTTGTTTCCTTTTGATGACTTGACCAAACAGCAGAGTAATTCAGGAATGAGATATGCTAGAAACATTCAGCATTTATTAAAGTCTGAGAGTTTTCTTCATCAGACGTTAGATCCTGCAGGAGGAAGTTATTACGTAGAGAATTTGACTAAGGAATTGAGAGAGAAAGCCTGGGAGAAATTCTGTAATTTTGAATCTGATGGAGGGATTATAGCATTGCAACGCTCAGGAAAAATTATGGAAATACTCAAAGCGGACGCCAAGGCTCAAAAAGAAGCCTTATCCAAGGGCCAGCTTACTATGATAGGCGTGAATAAATACAAGCCAGAGCAAACCAAGAAAGCCATAAGTGAAGACGATAGATTAGCCAAAGATTTTGAAGGATGAGAAAGCAATTTGACCAAACAGACCTAGCGGCACTGGACCAAAACCAAGAGTTCGAGAAATTCGAAGGAATGGAGTTTCAGAGCGCAGAGAAGATTACGACCAAATCTGCATATTTCCCTGATGCTGAAGGGATGCCCGAGCATTTGAAATTTGGTGCGGGAATAGCGCCTAATTTAAGAGGGCCATACTCGAGTATGTATGCTATTAGGCCATGGACAGTAAGGCAGTACGCAGGTTTTAGTACCGCTCAAGAGTCAAATGCGTTCTATCGAAAAAATTTAGCAGCAGGGCAGAAGGGATTGTCTGTAGCCTTTGATTTGGCTACGCACAGAGGATATGATTCTGACCATCCTAGAGTAACAGGAGATGTGGGGAAAGCAGGTGTAGCTATAGACTCGGTGTTGGATATGAAAATCCTCTTCGACCAGATCCCACTGGATAAAATGTCGGTTTCTATGACTATGAACGGAGCTGTTGTTCCCGTCATGGCATTTTACATAGTAGCTGCAGAGGAGCAGGGAGTAGATATGAAAGAGCTTTCTGGTACTATTCAGAACGATATTCTTAAGGAGTTTATGGTGCGGAATACGTATATCTATCCTCCCAAGCATTCTATGAAAATCATCGCAGATATTTTCGAATATACGTCTGAGAAAATGCCTCGATTTAATTCTATTTCTATCAGTGGATACCACATGCAGGAAGCTGGAGCTACGGCAGATATAGAGTTGGCATACACGCTGGCAGATGGATTAGAATATATCAGGGCAGGAATTAAGGCCGGGATGAACATAGACGATTTTGCACCGCGCTTGTCTTTTTTCTGGGGCATAGGCATGAATCATTTTATGGAGGTAGCCAAGATGAGAGCAGCCCGAATGCTCTGGGCTAAACTGGTGAAACAGTTCAATCCAGAGAATCCAAAAAGTATGGCTCTCAGAACGCACTGTCAAACATCGGGCTGGAGTTTAACAGAGCAAGACCCCTATAATAATGTAGCCAGAACTTGCGTAGAAGCCATGTCGGCAGTGATGGGCGGAACACAGAGTTTACATACCAATGCGCTAGATGAAGCCACAGCTTTACCTACTGACTTCTCTGCTAGAATAGCCAGAAACACGCAGCTCTATCTGCAGCATGAGACTGATATTACGAAGGCTATAGATCCGTGGGCTGGTAGTTATTATGTAGAGGCACTTACTAAGGAGATAGCGGACAAAGCTTGGGAGCATATCCAAGAAGTAGAAGAGTTAGGGGGAATGACTAAAGCCATAGAGTCTGGAATCCCTAAGCTTAGAATAGAGGAAGCAGCTGCTCGAAAACAAGCTAGAATAGATTCAGGTCAAGACCAAATTATAGGGGTAAACATCTTTGAGGTAGAAGAAGATTCAGCCGAAGATGAGCTAGAGTTTAGAGAAGTGGATAATAATGCTGTAAGAAAAGAACAGATAGAGCGTCTGCAGAAAATGAAGGCTGAGCGTGATAATGATGCGTGCAGTTTAGCGTTGCAACGTCTAGAAAAATCCGCGCAATCAGGAGAAGGGAATTTACTGGAGTTAGCTGTGGACTGTGCTAGAAAAAGAGCCAGTTTGGGAGAGATATCAGATGCTATGGAAAAAGCATTTGGTAGGTATCAGGCCAAGATACAATCGCTGAGTGGCGTATATTCGTCAGAGTTAATGGGAGATAAAGATTTTATAAAAGCCAGAGAGCTAGCAGATAAGTTCGCGGAATTGGCAGGGAGAAGACCTAGAATCATGGTAGCCAAGATGGGGCAAGATGGTCATGATAGAGGAGCCAAGGTAATAGCCACTAGTTTTGCAGACATCGGATTCGATGTGGATATAGGGCCATTGTTCCAAACTCCAGCAGAAGCTGCTAAGCAAGCCATGGAAAACGATGTGCATGTTCTAGGTGTTAGCTCTTTAGCTGCTGGTCATAAAACATTGGTTCCAGAAGTGATAGCAGAACTAGAAAAATACAACCGACCAGAAACGTTAGTAATAGTAGGAGGAGTAATCCCTAAACAAGATTATGACTATTTATATGATGCAGGCGCAGTAGGAATATTCGGTCCAGGAACTAAAATAGCCTCAGCAGCTCAAGAGATATTGGAGTTGTTAATCGAGGGGTATTCCTGAGTTAATTCAAATTTCATTCGTAATTCACTTTTGGTTTAATAATCTATTTTCTATGGCATTATAGCTAAAATTAGTATTATGATGTGTGCTTTTTTAGACGGTGTAATGTGACTATGTTTTTTTGCAGCGTAAGCTTTAGAAACAACTAAACTTATACAAACAAGATGATTAAGTTATTACCCTAGGGAGCTTCTATATTGCTTTTAGCTTTAGATAATTGTGCAGGAGAAGTAGAAGGTAAGCTTGCAGTAGTGGAATTCGATGCTGTCGTTAGAAGTGTTGCATGGTATTTTTCAGATGAAGTTTTCACCAAATGGTATATACACTATCAATTTGAAGTCTGTAGCTTCATCTAACATAGAACGTTTTATCAAGAAGTAATTTAACTAACCCTATTAAGAAATCCCAAGATTCACTATTAAGTTGATGAATATATACCTTGGGTTTATTATGCGAGATGAATTTTAACGTTCCCTAAACAAGATTAGGTGTTATCCATTTAAGTCTTGTGTAGTGGGGGTTTTCGGGCCATAAACCAGGAGAGTCTAAGCAGCTCAAACCATATTGGTGTTGTTGATAGAAGAGTATTATTGCGGTAGTTTAAACTTTATCATTGAATTGTAACTAACAAATTTATTTAGACTAGGATTGAGGCTTGTGTATTTATTTTATTTTTATCAGATATAATGTAACTCTACCCTTTTTGTGTCGTATAGAATGATATAAATAAATAAACCAATTAAAACAAAACTTATAGAAATCATGATTAAATTTTTACTTCAAGCATCCACAGCGATGCTTTTTACCCTAGCTAGCCTAACTAGTACTACTCTAATAGCCCAAGATTGTGTTACATTCGAATTTCCCAATGAATCTGGAGAAGCAACATTCAATTCTGATACGGACATGTGTGGAACAAATGTAACATGGGAAGAACCTACTGTAACAGAAGATTGTGGAGGAATAGAAGTAAGTATAGTAACGAATTACGAGCAAGGACAATTCTTCGAGGCAGGTTTTTATACCTTAACTTATCAGGCGTTTGATGAGAACGAAGTCTTACTAGGTCAATCAGAGTTTTATTTAGATGTATTTGATAATCTAGTACCTGTAGTTCAGGGAGAAGATGTTACACAAGAGAATCCTATTGATTTTCCTCAATATTTTGACGGTCCAGATGTATTGTTGTCAGGTGAATTTAGTGTATATGAGCTACCAAATTATACAGCTTTAGATAATTGTGCTGGAGAAGTAGATGGTATCGTTGAATATATTGAGATAGATGATAACACTACACTTGTTACGTACATTTTTTCAGATGGCACTCAAGCTTCTGAGTTAGAAGTTCTGGTATATTCGAATGTACTGAATTGTGTTGTTTTCGAATTTCCTTCTGGTGAAGAAACATTCAATTCTGATGCAGACATGTGTGGAACAAATGTAACATGGGAAGAGCCTACTGTAACAAATAATTGTGAAGGAACAGAAGTAACGATTGTGACGAATTTTGATCAAGGACAATATTTCGAAGTAGGTTTTTACACTTTAATTTATCAGGCATTTGATGCGGATGGACTTTTAGTAGGTCAATCAGAGTTCTATTTAGATGTATTTGATAATCTAGTACCTGTAGTTCAGGGAGAAGATGTTACACAAGATAATCCTATTGATTTTCCTCAATATTTTGACGGTCCAGATGTGTTGTTAGAAGGCGATTATGATGTAGCTCTTTTACCGAGTTATATAGCTTTAGATAATTGTGCAGGAGAGGTTGATGGAGTGCCTGAAGTAGTGGAGTTGGATGCTGACACAAGACTTGTTACTTACATTTTTTCAGATGGAACTCAAGCTTCTGAGTTAGAAATTCTAGTATACTCTAACGTAGACTTTAGTTCTATAGCAGATGTATTGTTATCTAATGTTCAGGAAAATATAGGAATGTCTATCTTCCCTAATCCTATGACAGATCAAGCTACAGTGAAATTAAATTCTCAGTTTTCTAATAACTATTCAGTTACAGTTTATTCTATGACAGGGAAAGTTGTTTATACAGATGTATTTGTAAACGGAGACAATCAACTAAACGCTGGGTTTTTATCAAGTGGTATGTATACGATACATGTGACTTCAGGAGCTTCGTCTAGCATAGAACGTTTTATCAAGAAGTAATTTAACAAACCTTATTTAAAAATCCCAAGCCCACTAGTGGACTTGGGATTTTTTTATACCCTATAATTTTTAGGTTTTCCTGATAAGGAATATTTACAGGATTTAGGTGTAGTATTCGGCCGAGAAATTAGGGCAGTCTCAAGCTCAATAGATATTGGAGTTGTTGATCTATATTCTTGAGTTAAGTCAAGTCTAATTTGTTCTTTGGCGTTGCGGCAAAAAGCGTGATGTATTCTTTGGATGCAATATGTTGACTAGCTAGAATCTCTTTAGGGCATATTAGTGTTTGTATCGAGACAAAATTATACCTACATAAATCTGACTAAATTTATAGCAAGCATCTTATTCGCGATACTATTAACTATTTCATTGGTGCCAGTTTTCTGGCTCAATGTTTACTGTAAATTACTTCTTTAATAACTAAATAGAAGTAGCTTCCTTGGCCAAAATGAACAGATCAGGAGCTTATGTGACACTCGTAAAGCCTTTAGTTAATAATGTGTGTGATTTATTTAACCGAATAAAAAGGATAAGATTCATTATTCAGTTGCACTTAGATAGGTTTATACTTTTTAGACGCTAGAAGTTTTGTCTTGGCAATTAGATAGTTAGTTTCTAGTTCAGATTTGTTAGATTTTCCATGAAAGTGAATTTCTGAAAAGTCTATCTAACAATATTAACGAACCCATTAAAGTTCTGGGTATACGAAGAGGCAGTAGTGTTAAACTGAAGAGTCCAGTTGTAGATGCTATTTTGAACGAAGTATTCTCCTTCATTTCCAAAACCTCCATTCCATCTTGATTCGCTGTAATCTTCGGATGAAAAAACGATTTCCCCGTACCGATTGAAAATTTGGAACTTGTAAGAAATAAACTCCACATTATCACCTAACTTCACTATAGGCTGGAAAACATCATTTAGGCCATCATAATTCGGGCTAAATGCACTAGGAATATAGGTTACTACAGAATTGTCTAAATAATTGATGATTAGTTCTATGTCTATATCACAACCTGTTAATTGGTTTTCACTAAAGTAGTAACTGCCTTCCTGGTCATAGATTACTCCATTAAACTCGTAGGTCTCCGCTTCTTCCAAATTAATAACTAACGTTTGATTTTCTTGAGGTACGAAAGACACATTTACTTCTGTAAGTAACTCACATCCGTTAGATGCGCCATTCTCAGAGATGAAGTTATAAGTCCCAGGTTCTGTTATTGTAACATCTTGGTATGAAATAATTCCATCTTCACACAAGAGTAGGTTGACCAAGGACTCTTCATTTGGCAATATGCCAATATTGATGTCATCAGTATTAGTTCCGCAGATATTGGCAACTTCTAAGGAAATACTTTGTGGTTCATTTATCCAAATAGAAGATGTATTCTCATCTGTGCTCCATAAATACGAATCGTAAATTCCACATTCTATCTGAACAGGAAAGTCAGCTAGGCAGTAATTAATATCTTCTCCCAAGTCCAGATTTGGAATATCTCCCAAGCTACTAATAATAAGTTCTTCAGAGACAGTGCCACAGACGTTTGAAACTTCTAAAGTTAGAGATTGGGGTTGGTTGACATATGTTTCTTGGGTAAGGTCTCCATTAGACCAGGTGTAGGAGTCGAAAACTGGAGACGAGATCAGAACGGGGAATTCAGCTTCGCAGTAAGAAACCTCTCCTCCCAGAGCTAAAATCGGAATATCGCCAGCTGATGTGATGAATATATGGCCAGAGCTTAATCCACATTGGTTCTCTACTTCTACCGAGATTACCGAAGGGGCATCTACCGAGATAAGAGGCGTTTCTTCCCCCGTGCTCCACATATAATTATCACCTTCGCTTCCGGCATCTAAAGTAAAAGGGAAATCAGCGTTGCAAAGCGAAACATCCTCTCCTAGCTCTACACTAGGAACGGTTCCAAGACTCGCGATGGTTTTTTCATCAGAAGCGGTTCCACAAGGACTAGTAACAATAATAGAAACAATTTCAGGCGAGTTAATGATCAGTTGCTGTGAATCTTCGCCTGAAGACCACAAGTAGCTGTCATAGCTTCCCGGGTTAAGAGTAATAGGAAAATCCTCATCACATACAGCTAAATACCCTCCTAAATTTACTTCTGGAGTATTTCCTGAAGAGCTGATTTCTATTTCATCATAAGAAGTTCCACATATATTAGTCACTTCTACAGAAATGGATGCTGGGGCAGCCAATTCTAAGGTTTGACCGATTTCATTATTATTCCACAAGTAGGAATTGAAACCTGCGCCAGCATCTATAAGCACTGGAAACTCGGCATCACAGAAAGACCTGTCCTCTCCTAAATCTAAATCAGGTAAATCACCTAAACTACTAATGATGATTTCATCTGTATCTGTTCCGCATGAATTGCTTACTTCTAGAGAGATAGTCTGAGGTGAGGTGAGCTCTGTTGTTTGCTCAGACGAACTATTCGACCAGTTATAGGTTTCGAAGATTCCCGCATCTAGAACCACAGGGAATTCCAAGTCACAGTAAGAAACATCCTCGCCTAAATCTAGGGACGGGAAGGTTCCTAGAGAAGTGACTGATATTTCCTCTGAAGAGCTCCCACATGCATTATTCACTTCGAGAGTAATTATGCCTGGGACAGATAGCTGCGTTGTTTGTGTCGTTTCGCTATTTCCCCATGAATATGAATCAAAACCTACGCCTGCATCCAGTGTAATAGGGAAGTCATAATCACAAAAAGCCTGATTTAGGGATAAGTCTATTTCAGGGAAATCTCCTAAGCTTGTAATGGAAATGTTATCAGAGGAAGTTCCGCATGTGTTAGTGACTTCAACACTAATTGACTGTGGAGAATCTAAAATTATGGATTGAGTTTCTTCAGCTGTTGACCATAAATATGAATCGCCGTCTTGAGCAGAAATTTCTAAAGGAAAGTCAGCTAGACAAAAAGATAAGTCGGGTCCTAACTCTAATAAAGGTAATCCTCCAATATTAGAAATAGTTAAACCATCAGTGGAAGTTCCGCAGGCGTTAGTGACTTCTAGACTTATAAATTGTGGTAGATCTAATAAAATAGAGGTCGATTCTTCTCCGGTACTCCAGAGATAGGAGTCATAAATCGTTAATGCGTCTACGGCTACTGGAAACTCACTATCGCACAAATTGAGATCTTCACCTAAATATAATTCAGGAGCATCGCCTAAAGATTCTATGATTAATTCATCATATCCGGTGCCACAGATGGTAGTAACCTCTAATCCATAAGTTCCAGGACCATTAATTGAAATAGTAGGTGTGGTTTCACTCGTAGACCAAGAGTAGGAATCAAAAATGTCATTAACTCCGATTGTCACAGGAAAATCAGCGTTGCAATATTCAGCAAATTCGGGCAGGGCTGTAATAGGGGATGAGATAGCAGCACCCAAATCATAGGTGTATGTCTCAGAACCACAGTAATTAGTAAGAGTTACTTCGTAGGTGTCTATTGAGTTGACTTCTATGTTGGGTGTCGTTTCACCTGTACTCCACATATAGGAAGTGTAATTACCAGTGGTCAAGGTTAATGGAAAGTCGTAGTTACAGCCGTCAAAAGTTTCGGGGGTTGCAAATGGTGCCGGGTCTGTAAATCCTATGAGAATAATTTCGCCTTGACCATCTTGACATAAGCCTTCAGTACTGACGCTATAGGTGCCATAAGTATCAACAGTTATGGTTTGTGTAGTTTCACCAGTATTCCACAAATAGTTTTCATATTGTGGTCCAGCATCAAGTACGAACGGAAGCTCTAATTCACAGAAGCTCAGGGTATATCCTAAAATAATAGTTTCTATAGGCTCTTCCAAGCTTATGATAGAGGTGGCAGATGCCGAACCGCAAAGAGATGGAACTTCACAAGTGTAAATACCCACTTCATTGATTTGGATAGTAGATGAAGTTTCACCTGTACTCCAGTTGTAAGGTCCTATTGAAGCAGAAGCATCTAGGGTAATAGGGAAGTCATCACAATCTACGAATTGAGCTCCTCCTATACTCAAAATATTTCCTGGCGATGAAGGAAAATTAAGAGACACATCGAAACACTGAATGAGATCTGCACTGGGGGCGCTATTAGTTATATCCTCTATACATTCATAAAGGACAGTAGTAGAATTAGAATTATTTATGATAGTAGATCCACATTCGGCATAGATTAAGTTCACTCCAGAAGAAATAATCACGGTAGAACCTGTAGCAGCATAAACCGTATATTCACTATTACCGTCTACGAGCTCCACTTGATTGTTGTTCAGCGCAAAGATATTACCTGTACCAATGCCGTTGTGCACGTATGAAGCTCCAGATTCTAACCAATAGTTGTGAAGCCCTAAACCAGAATACTCGATGTCAATATTTGAACAAACGTAATAATCATTATCGCTAGAAGGTGCGATGTTTCCACTTGTAGAAATAATGTCATATGTACTTAACATATCACTATCTGGCGAAAGCATGCACTGAGAAAGGCCAACTAATGAATAAAAGAAACTAACCATAAAAATGGATAGGAGCTTACGTGAATTGTTAGTTCGTATTCCTAAGCGTTGTGTTCTATTTGCTTCTGATGCTGGCACTATTGATTCTTATCGTTCCAAAGATAGCCAAATCAGTAGAGAATTCCTAGACCTATCAGAGGATAGGTGTGTTTTTTATTCACGCAGAATTTTTTAAAAAGTATATCCTATACCGGCAGTGATTGAATAGGACCAGTACTTTCTAATTATTTCATCTGTACTATTCAAGTTTCCAAGGGGTTTCCGCACTCTTAGCATAGTCCTAAAGTCTAGTCTATTTCTTAGCGTTCGCTTATAACCTACTCCTAAACAACTATTTATAATTAGTGCTTTAGTCTGAGCGGGCATTAAACTCCCATTGTAGTAATTGCCTTCATTTTTAGTGAGAATACCTAAAGCCAATTCCGAAGAAAGTAATAGAGATGATTTATTAGATATTGAAATTGAATATGTTAATCCGAATGGTATTTCTAAATAAGAATATGCCCTCTTTCCGTTTACATCTGAGTTTAGCTGAGTATATACTGTATCCATCATTATAACCTCCATAGAGTCTATAGTAAGCACAAAGACTGAATCTGTCGTTATACTATCGATTTCCCACATTCCATTTTCAGTATATTCATAGAAAGAAGTACTATTCACTCTAAAATGATCCAAATAAGTAATTTCTTCACCATAAGTCGTAGAACTAATTCCAGACGATAATTCTATATTTTCACTGATTTTCTTTCCTATTCTAAAATCTAATTGATTAGAAATTAATGGTTGGCTTTCTAAGTTTCCGTTAAAAGAGCTTAAACTGTTCAAGAAGCTATCTTCATTTAAAAATGATATAGAAACTCCTCCGCTCATAGAAGCGTTCCATTTACTCTCGATCGGCACAGTAATAAACTTTAGTGGTTTTTGCGAAAGACGAGCCGTTTCATTTAAACGGGATGCTTTTAGCAGAGAGTATCTCTTATTTATAAATGCCAGTTGGAAGGTTTTATTCTCTTCGTGGATTAAACCTATAGAACGACTATAAATCTGGTCGCTATTTGTGCTTCCTGAGCCTGCGGTAATTTTGGTGTCGTTAGAAATGTTTTTGTTTAACGCATCTGAATTAGTGTTAGGCGATTTGACACCTTTTTCTGTTGAATCTTCCTCCGTTTTCTCATCTCCATTATTTGATGACTTTGGAGAAGATTTCTCACTTATATTTTTGTTGTTTTGAGACTTAATTAGTTCATTATTTGATTCTGAAACTTCTGATTTAGGTCTTTTTAAACCTTCTTTTATTTCTGAAGTATTTGTCTGGTCTTCATAAGTCTTCCTATCGGTTTTGCTTTCTGCTACCAATTCTGATTGTATTCTATCCTTTGTGAGGTTACTCTGTAGTAAAGAGTGTTTATCTGATGACTTTTCTAACCCTGCTAGCCTTTCATTCTTTCCATTGATATTGGACTCTTTAAGTTCTGTTTTATGATCAAAGTTGTTTAAACCAGTTTCTCTCTCTGTATTAAGTAGAGAGGTCAAATCACTCTTTAGTCTCGGGGAGTATTCAGTTAATTGTTCACTGTTTACATCTGTTAAATAGATTATCGTACTGGCCAATACGACCGAGCCTAATAGGCCTAACAATAACCAGAAATAAATGCCCGTTCTTTCCTGAGAATTATAAGCACCAAGTTTTGCATCCATGTCTGCTTGCCATGAATCTTTGATGATGAATTCTCGAGAGTTGAGTTTATCTCTAAGCTTATCTTCTATGTTGTTTTGTTCACCCAACTTTTCTGTTTTCCGATTGGTTATATAATTCTCTTAATTTTTTTCTGGCTTGCTTTACATGCCATTTACTCGTTTCTAAACTTATTTCTAGCATTTCAGCTACTTCTTTATGGGAATAACCATCTATAGCATAGAGGTTAAATACATTACTGGTTGCTCTAGGGATTTGGTTAAGTAACGACTGAAAAAACTCTGTGGATTCAAACTCTAAATCAGCTTCTTCAGATAATCCATAAACTTCCTCAAAATCGTGGTTGGTCATTGAAAGTGTACCAGCATACTTTTTATTCTTTCTGAAGTCATCAATGGCTGTATTAACCATAATGCGCTTCATCCAAGAAATGATACTTGTAGAGGTATCTATTTTTTCAATAGTTGAAAGAACTTTTATAAACCCCTCATTTGCTAGGAAAGCAGCATCGTCCTCATTGTTTTTATACCTGAGGGCTACATTCATGAGAATTCCAAAGCACTTTTGATAGAGAGTGTTTTGGGCCTTCCGGTCTTGCTTTTTTAAAGCCTTTATGAATTTTTTATCGAGTATCAATTAAGGATGAAATAAAGAGAATGAATGACTTCAGCCATTCATTCTCTCTGCTAACTATATATTGAAATTAATTACACGCACAGTTTAAGTCAATAACTCCACCTACATAGATAGAATCAGAACCTATAACCCAACATGAATCTCCCAAATTCTGCATTAAATCTGGACAGTCAAAAGTAGGAGATGTTTCTGAGAAGCACTCACAATCAGAAGTCACTACTCCTATAAAAGTAGAACCTTGAATAGTTACCCAACACGAGTCTTCCACATTAGATAATAAATAAGGACAATCGTACATTTCATTATTTATGCTGTCTTGATTTGTAATGCATTCACAATTAGAGTCTACTATCGCATTATTACCACAGTCGTCTCCAATATTTAGCATTAAAGATGGGCAGTCATAACTGGTAGAAGTTGTGTCTGTAGAAGAAAGACAATTACAATTAGCGTCTAAGAATCCCGAAACCATAATAGTTCCATCAATGGTTGTTCCATCTTCACAGGCGTCTCCAATATTTAACTCCCAAAGTGGACACTCGAATTCTAGGTCATCATTATCACAGGAGTAAATTAAAAATGCTACTGAAAATAGAAATACAGTTCTTTTGATTAGAGTTGTCAGCGTTTTTTTCGTGTCTTCTTTCATGTCGGTAAATTTATATGTTCTCTATCTAACACGTAGTTATTGAATCCAAAAGGGTGGTGGAATATCGATTCACTTTCATTTTTTTATTTAATTGACTCATCTTCAGTTACTAATTTTAAAATTTATTCTTTTTTATTTAGCGTTGCAACGCTTGGAACAAACCCTGCTTTCTTCCAAAGGAAAAATCATCAACAGCTCAGGATATTTAGGCAACACTTAGAGAGCGGTCTTATTCGTAACTTGCATTCGAATAAAAAACTAAGAAAATGAATTGGAACGAAGTGATTAAATATGCTACTCACGGAAATCCTGCGCCGAGCAGAAGAGAAGAAAAATCAGCAGAGGAATGGTCGAGCCAATTAACTAGCGAACAGTTTAGAATAACGCGTCAAAAAGGAACCGAAAGACCAGGTACTGGTGCGCTGTGTAGCGCCCATGATGCTGGGAAATATAGTTGTGTATGCTGTGGAGAAGAGCTTTTCGACTCTACCATAAAATTCGAGTCAGGAACAGGCTGGCCCAGTTTTACGGTTCCGATCAGAGAAAATGCCATTCAGTATGAGAAAGACACAGCCCATGGAATGGTTAGAGTAGAGGTGATGTGTAATGTGTGTGACTCCCACTTGGGGCATGTGTTTCCAGATGGCCCTGAGCCAAGTGGATTAAGATATTGCGTGAATTCAGAATCGTTAAAATTAGAAACAGATTAGGTGATAAAAGAAAATGAAGATATAAAAGCTTCTAGTTTTACTCAAGAATTACCTGAAGACCCTAGCCAGTTAAATCAGTCTAGAATAGTTGAGAAGGCTTGTTTTTCTCGAGTAAATCCCGAGAAGTTTCCCCATGGAAGTTTAGTTCATACTAACCCTCTTCTTCAGGCAGAAATGGGTTTAGAGAACTTAAACGAAAGGGAACTTTTAGCGCTTACGTTAGGAGCTCATCCAGACACAGAAGGAAAAACGTTTGCCATGTGTTATGGCGGACATCAGTTTGGACAGTGGGCTGGACAGTTGGGTGATGGAAGAGCTATAAATATAGGTGAAGTAGAAAATGAAGGAAGAGGATACGCGTTGCAAATTAAAGGATCAGGGCCTACGCCTTACAGCAGAAGAGCAGATGGGAACGCAGTTCTGAGAAGCAGCATCAGAGAATATCTGTGCAGTGAATCTATGTTTCATTTAGGAGTTCCTACTACTAGAGCTTTGAGTCTAGCGTTGAGCGGAAACAAGGTAAGAAGAGATCCCATGTATGATGGGAATCCATTGGATGAAAAAGGAGCTATTGTATGCAGAGTAGCGCCTAGTTTTATTCGGTTTGGAAACTTTCAAATCCTAGCGGCTAGAGAGGATAAAGAGAATTTAGAGAAGCTTCTGAAGTATACTATTAAGCATCATTTCCCAGAAATAGAAGGGGATCTTAAAACGCAGGCAGTCTCTCTTTTAAAAGCAGTAGCAGACAAAACCAGAGAAATGATTATTCACTGGCAGCGAGTAGGATTTGTACATGGAGTGATGAATACAGATAATATGTCTATTCACGGAGTCACTATAGATTATGGTCCTTACGGTTGGTTAGAAAACTATGATGAAGAATGGACACCCAATACTACAGATGCTCAGAATAAACGTTACGGATTTCAAAAACAGCTGAAAATCTCGCTGTGGAACCTTCTCCAATTAGCTAATGGGTTATATCCTTTAGTGGATGATGCAGCTCCGCTAGAAGATATACTGCACGAGTACGATGATTTGATAATGAAAGAGTACTATCAGATGATGTGTGCTAAGTTAGGTTTAGAAAATTGGGAAGAGACAGGAATAGGTTTTGTAAAACAACTCAGAGGATTACTGACTAAAAATCAGATTGATTATATCATGTTCTTTCGATTGTTAACTGAAGTAGATTCATATTCAGAAGAAGAAATTAAAGCATTATTAGAAAAAACCAGTTACCAGTCAGAGGAAGTACTAAAAATTCAATTGGATGAATGGGTAGAGTGGTTCAGTGAATTAAAAGAACACGTTCAGAAAGAAGGAAGTTCAAAAGAAGAGCGTGCTGTAAAGATGAATTTAGTAAATCCTAAATACGTGCTCAGAAATTACATGGCACAGTTAGCTATAGAAGCTGCAGATGAAGGAGACAATTCAGTATTGAATGAACTATTTGAGTTGTTGAAGAATCCTTATGATGAGCAGCCTAAAATGGAAAAATGGTTTGCTAAAAGACCCGATTGGGCATTAGAGAAAGTAGGGTGCTCGATGTTATCTTGTAGCTCTTAGTTTAATTGTAAATGACTGGTAATACTACTAGTTTAATTGAAAAATGAATAAATAAAAGCTCAAGTCGTATGTCTTGAGTGTAACGTATTAAGTCTTTAAAAACATGAAATTAATAGCATTCGCAGCGAGTAGCAGTAAAAGCTCTATAAATAAAAAGTTAGTGACCTATGTGGCTTCCTTATTCTCGGATATCGAATCTGAAGTACTGGACATAAACGATTTTGAAGCTCCGCTTTACAGTACCGATAAAGAAGGAGAAATAGGAATTCCAGAAGTAATTAAATCTTTTGCTCAGAAAATATCTGAGGCAGATTTAGTATTACTCTCCTTAGCAGAACATAACGGGTCATATTCTGCCGCGTTCAAAAATTTATATGATTGGGTCTCTAGAATTCCAGACAGAAAACCATTTGATGACACTCCATTGTTCTTAATGGCTACTTCACCAGGAGGTAGAGGAGGTAGTAGTGTACTAGAAATAGCTGAAGCCAGGTTTCCAAGGGATGGAGCTAAGCTGATGGCTACATTTTCATTGCCTATGTTTTATGAGGTGTTTAGTGCGGAAAATGGGATAATGAACTCAGAAAAAGCCGCTGAATTGGCAGAAAAAGTAAGTCAGTTAAAAACAGAGTTAAATAAATAAAAAGATGCCAAAAGCAGTTTGGAATGGTCAAGTCATAGCCGAAAGTAATGACACAGTGGTGGTAGAGGGGAATCATTATTTCCCAGCAGACGCGATCAAAAAAGAGTTTTACAAGGAAAGTGATATGAGTTCAATGTGCCCTTGGAAAGGAAAAGCATCTTATTACTCTTTAGAAGTAGATGGAAAAGAGAATAAGGATGCGGCATGGTATTATCCGGAAGTAACGGAGCTGGCCAAAGGAATAAAAGGAAGAGTAGCATTCTGGAAAGGGGTAGAGGTTTTGGACTAGTTTAATGGTCATTTCGACTATTGCTCAGTACAAGCGATTATAAGTGGCTAATTCTAATACTGGTTTTATTTAAAAAAGTAAATAAAAAATGAAAAATCATAGAAAAGCATATATAGCAGGGGGATGTTTCTGGGGAATGGAAGATCTTTTTAGATCCAGAAAAGGAATTACAGATACGGAAGTTGGATATCAAGGTGGGAAAAATGAAAAACCTACGTATAAAAATCATCCAGGACATGCTGAGGGAATAGAACTGACTTATGATCCCAGTGAAACCAACTTTAGAGAAATACTAGATTACTTTTTTCGAATTCATAATCCAACTACCATAGACCAGCAAGGAAATGATAGAGGGTCAAGCTATCGTTCTACGATTTTTATTCAAAACGATGAAGAACAAGAAATCGCTAAAGAGGTTATAGACATTGTAAATAGATCTGGAAGATGGGGAGGTGATGTTGTCACTACACTTGAGCCGTTTTCCACCTTTTGGACGGCAGAACTAGATCACCAGGATTACTTAGTGAAGTATCCAAATGGATATACTTGTCACTTAGAGCGGTTTGATACGTTTCTTAATGAAGCCACAGCCGCTAAGTAATGACAAATAAACTCGAAAGATTAATTGAAAACTTAAATTATGAGGGCTTAACCATTCTTCAAGTATCCACGATATTGAAAGATGAATTTGATTTATCTATGATTAGTAAAGCGATGACTAGACTTTATAAAAGAAAAGAAATTGTACCGCCAAATATTTTTGGTAAATGTGGAATTGACCCTGAAGCGAACCCTTGTGGAGACGCTAGCGAGTACTAAGCCGCTTTTTCTGAAGGCTAATTCTTTAGAATAAATTATAGATGCAGGCGTATTAGAGGCTTCCGAGAGATGGAGCTAAAGTAGTATTCTGGAAAGGAGTGTAGGTTTCAGACTAGTTTAATGGTCATTTCGACTAGCGCTCAGCAAGAAATTATAAATTGTGAGCTCAGATTTTATTGAGGAGTTTAGTTGCTGGTTAAACTCTCATCCTGTTCATTGTTGGAACCCAGCACCCAACTGAATAATCGAATAACTCCCAAACCCATATGCTAATAGTAGTTTCAATCGAGAGTAAATAGTTAAGCCCTAACCTTAAGCTAATAATGAATCACAGAAATCATATAAAAATCGGATTAGGTGGTGGATGCCACTGGTGCACTGAGGCGGTTTTTATGTCTTTGAAAGGAGTGAGAAGTGTTCGGCAGGGTTGGATAGCTTCTGATGCCAAGGCTCCAGAAAGAGTTTGTCCTAATTTCTGGGAAAAGCAAGAGTACGATAACGAAATTAGGGATATGGTTGAAGATCCGCAAATAGAGGTGAACTTAGGTAGCAAAAAGTATGCATTCATCCAAGATTTTGTCGTAAACCATATAGATGGAATAAAATTAAGAAGTGCTATTAATGGCACAGAATGTCCGCGTTGCAAAATGAAATACAAAGCATAATGAGCTCAAAAAAAGTAAATTTTAAGAATTCCAAAGAAGAAGTATTAGCAGCTCGATTAGAAGTTCCCGATAAGCAGGATGCCCATAATTACGCCATTTTTGCGCACTGTTTTACGTGTAACAAAAACCTGACTGCAGTAAGAAATATAGCCAGAGCATTAAACGATGCAGGCATTGCGGTATTAAGATTTGATTTCACGGGATTAGGAGAAAGTGAGGGAGAGTTTGAGGATACTAATTTCACCTCTAATGTCAGTGACTTAGTCAGTGCTGCAGACTTCTTAGAGAAAGAGTACAAAGCGCCCACGGTTTTAATAGGACATTCATTGGGCGGAGCAGCAGTAATATTCGCAGCGGGGAAAATAGCTTCTATAAAAGCTTTAGCCACTGTGGGAGCGCCATCTTCACCAGCACATGTTTCTCATCTGTTCTCAGGAGGGCTAGAAGAAATACAAGCCAATGGAGAGGCTGAAGTAAGTATAGGAGGAAGGCCTTTTACGGTGAAGAAAGATTTTATAGATGACATAGAATCTGCAGATCTAAAAGAAACGTTAGAGAATCTTAGAAAACCAATTTTAGTAGCTCACTCACCGCAGGATATGACTGTAGAAGTAGAAAATGCCAAGATGATTTATCACTTAGCACACCACCCGAAAAGTTTTATATCTTTAGACGGAGCAGATCACCTATTGACCAACAATAAGGATTCTACCTATATAGGGAATGTAATAGCAGGGTGGGTAGAAAGGTATTTAGACATCCCAGAAGTAGATACTACTAAGACCAAGCATCAGGTGGCTGTGGCTATAGGAAATGACAATTACACTTGTCAGATTACAGCAGGAAAACATACGCTCACGGCAGATGAGCCAGAAAGCATAGGAGGCAGAGATTACGGTCCTACGCCTTATGAATTGGTAAGCGCAGGATTAGGCTCGTGCACAGTAGTTACATTAAGAATGTATGCCGATAGAAAGGAATGGAAGCTAGATAAAATAATTTGTCATGTGAATCACTCTAAAAGAGAGAAAGAAGATGGTTCAGGCCAGGAGGATATATTCACCAGAAAACTAGAGTTTTACGGTAAGATGGAAGAAAAAAATGTAGCTAGGCTTTTACAAATAGCAGATAAGTGTCCTGTCCATAAAACGCTACATGCTTCTTCTGCCATAGAAACGAGCCTTTTAAACTAGACCACATTTAACAGTCTTTACTTGGAGGAGACAACTTTTCGGCAGCTTTCCTCTTATTTTAGACGTTGGAATAAACCAGTAGTTTAACCTTAATGTGAATTTTAGTCGTAAGTTAATAAATTGATGAAATAAGTAAGACTTTGGAAATAGCGACAGACATATCCATAAAGGAGAAATTTCTCACTACTAGAAAGAGGACAGAACAAATCTGTGCACCGCTTATGGTGGAAGATTATGTTCCTCAAGCAGCAGATTTTTCCAGTCCTCCAAAATGGCATTTGGCCCATACCACGTGGTTTTTTGAGGAGATGATTTTAAAGAAAAATCAAGAAGGTTATGAAGAGTTCGGTCCTGAGTTTGGGTTTTTGTTTAATAGCTACTACCAGGGCATAGGAGAAAGAGCTGTTAGAGCCAATAGAGGGTTAATCACTCGTCCTACTGTTGAAGATGTTTACGCATACAGAGCTTATGTAAATAAGCACATGGTCCTGCTTTTAGAGAAAGGAGTAAAAAATGATTTGCAGAAAACAATCATCCTCGGGCTCAACCATGAGCAGCAGCATCAGGAGTTATTGATTACAGACGTCAAATATTTATTAGCGCAGAATCCTATATTTCCAGTTTACAGAGAAGGAGCAAGTTTTTTAAAAGATGTAAATCTAAAAACGGGATGGTTAGATATTCCAGAAGGAGTGTATGAAATAGGGCATAAGGGAGAAGGGTTTTCTTTTGATAACGAACTTGGAAGACATAAAGTCTACCTTCATGATTTTGAAATCTGTCAAGCGCTAGTTACCAATCTACAGTTCATAGAATTCATAGAAAGTGGAGGATATCAAAAGTTCCAATTTTGGCTAGACGAAGGGTGGAGTTGGGTAGAGAAAAACGAAATAGATTCACCTGAATACTGGAGGAAGATAAATGGAGTGTGGCACGTTTACACCCTAGGAGGGTTAAAGGAGGTAGACCCAAACGCTATTCTAGCTCACGTATCTTTTTACGAGGCCAATGCTTACGCCACTTGGAAAGGAATGAGACTTCCTACAGAATTTGAATGGGAGGTAGCAGCAGATAGTTTAGACTGGGGAAAAAGATGGGAATGGACATCATCTGCGTATTCACCTTACCCAAACTTTAAAATAGCAGCAGGAGCGCTCGGAGAATACAACGGGAAGTTTATGGTAAACCAAATGGTTCAAAGGGGAGGCTCAGTGGCTACTTCAGAAGGTCATTCTAGAAAGACGTATAGGAATTTCTTTCATCCATATTTTCAATGGCAGTATAGCGGAATTAGACTTTGTAAGTGATTAAAAGTGATGCGGGTAGAATTAATCAAACGAAATATAAAATATAATAGGAATGTTAGAACAGTTTAAAACAGATGTAGACACAGGTTTATCCTCTAGTCCTAAGTTTCTATCTTCAAGATTCTTTTATGACGCCAAAGGAGATGAATTATTCCAGCAGATAATGGCTATGCCTGAGTATTATCTCACAAATAAGGAATTCGAAATTTTTAGTCAGCAGTCTGATAAGTTGATTGAGGCGTTTGATTTAAAGAAAGATGAATACTTTGAGTTGATAGAGCTAGGAGCGGGAGATGGAACTAAGACTGTGGAGTTGTTAAAAGCGTTGCAACGCCAAAACTACGAATATGACTACTTTCCAATAGACATTTCGCAGAACTCACTAGACGGATTAGAAAAGATGCTTTCTGAAAAAACACCAGCTTTAAAAGTGGTGAAAAAACAAGGGGACTATTTTGGCGTATTGTCTTCTTTTAAAGAAAGCAAAAAGAAGAAAGTACTCTTGTTCATGGGCTCTAACATAGGGAATATGAATGACGATAGAGCCAGAGAGTTTATCTACAAGTTAGGGGAGAACTTAAATCCTGGTGATAAACTGCTCATAGGCATAGACCTCATAAAGGCTATAGAAATAGTTGGGCCGGCTTATAATGACCCAGCAGGAATTACCAGTGCTTTTAACCTCAATTTACTCAATCGAATCAATAGAGAATTAGGAGGAGATTTCGATTTAGAAAAATGGGCACACGCTCCAGAATACGATGAAGAAACGGGCTATGCCAAAAGCTTTATTAAAAGTTTAGTGAATCAAACCGTCTTCATATCTTCCATTGGTAAGTCATTTGATTTTAAAAAAGAAGAAAAAATACATACTGAAATTTCTAGAAAGTATAATGATACTGTCATGAAAAACATCATTAGCGGAACAGATTTTAAGCTGCATGATAAGCTTACAGATGCAGATGGATGGTTCGCCGATTATGTACTGATTAGAGGGTAGAATAATCTTTATCTTTACTTTATGATTTTAATCAGGATTTTTCTAATAGCTGCTCTTATTGGTTTGTTGTGTTCGCTTTGCAGTGCGCAAACCATATACATTCAACCCTATCTTCAAGACGCTCTTCCTAACTC
>MDTF01000555.1_pt1 | contig 32335 bp, 31 predicted proteins | sample 811191 | NCBI WGS metagenome assembly MDTF01 (sample SAMN05326649, study PRJNA326480) | marine metagenome | isolation source: seawater | place: Southern Ocean | collected 2011 | reverse complement strand
TCAATAAACTTGCCCGAGTGGTGGAATTGGTAGACACAAGGGACTTAAAATCCCTCGATAGAAATATCGTGCCGGTTCAAGTCCGGCCTCGGGTACCATCTTAAATATTCCTTAGCTTTATATAATATATTTTATTAAATATAAACTTAGAACCTTATTTATCGTTAATAAAGATTAAACTATTATTAATTTTCTACTAGGGAGATACTAGCCTTCAAATTAAATAATCTATGTCTACTATAAAAACTCTTATATTGTCTTTTTTATTCTTAGTGATGTATTATGATTCACTGGAAAAAGACCAATATAATAGCTATTATTAGAGGTATTTTAAACTTTTACACTAAAATTTTATTTAAAGATGAGCAACCAAAATACCAATAACTTAGACGCTGAAATTGACTTATTTGAGCTTCTGAGTATCCTTTGGGCTGGCAAAATTAAAATCATCATAATCACAATATTATTTGCTGTTTATTCAGTTTATTTCGCTCTATCAATACCAAATCAATACAAAGCTACTTCATTATTAACTCCAACGCAATCCAGTGGTGGGGGTATATCTAGTGCCATGGGTCAGTTTGGTGGACTTGCTTCTTTGGCTGGCGTTAATATAGGCGCAGCTCAAACTAATGAGGCAAAAATTGCTATTGAGATTATGCAATCTTGGAGCTTTATTGAAAACTTTATTGCTGAAAATAACCTAGCAGTTGAACTGTCTGCTGTTAAAGGTTGGAATAAAAGCACTAACGACTTACAAATTGATGATGGGGTGTATGATTTAGAAAATAATAAATGGATAAGCACTCCCCCAAGTAGTTGGAGCTTATTTCAATCATTTTTAGGGATATCATTAGTATCAGAAAATAAAAGTTCTGGTCTAGTCACAGTGTCTATGGAGTACTATTCTCCGCAAATCGCCAAACATTGGTTAGATCTCTATGTTAGTTCCATAAATACCTATATGCAAAACCGTAAAATAGTTGAAGCAACTCGCACCATTGAATATTTAGAGGAGCAGATTGCTCAAACGTCTATTACAGGGATGCAAGAAGTTTTCTACACTATCATCGAAGAGCAGACTAAGAATAAGATGCTAGCGGTAGCAAGTCCTGAGTATGTTTTTACATCAGTAAGTCCAGCCATGGTTCCGGAAGAAAAGTCGCAACCAAGGCGTTCAATAATTTGTATTTTAGGAACTCTCCTGGGCGGTATTTTTTCAACTTTATTAGTCTTAGTCATGCACTACACTCGTAAACAAAATTGAATGAGTAGTAATGCATTAATAATGGTTAAGTTATTTTAAGATCAAAGATTTTTTAGAGATAATCCAATAAATTGCTAATAACATGAAAGAAATTTTATCACTCATAGGGCGTTCTTCGCCCCTCTTTTCTCCTGATATAGCAAATTCTGAGAATGATTTATATTCAAAAGTATCTTCTTCAAGATTTCTAGTGCTTGGTGCGGCAGGCTCAATTGGACAAGCTGTGACCAAAGAAATATTTAAGAGACATCCCAAAAAGCTACATGTGGTTGATATCAGTGAAAACAACATGGTTGAACTTGTAAGGGACATTAGGAGCTCTTTTGGTTATATAGAGGGAGATTTTCAAACCTTTGCATTAGATATTGGCTCTCTTGAGTATGATGCATTTATAGAGGCCGATGGAGACTATGATTTTGTTTTAAATCTTTCAGCATTGAAGCATGTAAGAAGCGAAAAAGATCCATATACCTTAATGCGCATGATAGATGTTAATATTTTTAATACAAACAAAACTATTCAACAATCTGTTAGAAAAGGGGTTAAAAAATACTTTTGTGTGTCTACAGATAAAGCAGCTAACCCGGCTAATATGATGGGTGCATCCAAGCGGATAATGGAGATGTTCTTAATGAAGAATAGTGAAAATATCTCTATCTCTACAGCAAGATTTGCAAATGTTGCTTTTTCTGATGGCTCTTTAATGCATGGGTTCAATGAACGAATTAGAAAATTACAGCCTATCGTTGCCCCTAATGATGTTAAGCGATACTTTGTAACGCCACAAGAATCTGGAGAGTTATGTTTAATGTCTTGTATTTATGGTGAAAATAGAGATATCTTTTTTCCTAAGCTAAATGAATCATTACATTTGATAACTTTTTCTGATATTGCAGTTAAATTTCTTAATAATTTAGGGTATGAGCCTTACTTATGCTCTTCAGAGAATGAGGCTAGGGCTTTGGTAGCCTCACTCCCGAGCGATGGAAAGTGGCCAGTTTTATTCACTTCCAGTGACACAACTGGAGAAAAATATTTTGAGGAATTTTATACTGACAAAGAAGTTCTTAATTTAGATAGATTTATAAATATTGGAGTTATTAAAAATGATCCTATTTATGATCAAGACCTATTAAGTCTTTTTGAAAAAGAAATTGGCTTAATGAAATTTAGAATGACTTGGACAAAAGATCAAATAGTTGAGTTGTTTTTTAAGATGATTCCAGGATTTTTATTTAAAGAGAAGGGGAAATACCTTGATGAAAAAATGTAATAAACAATGCTCTATGTGGATTGAGTGCTAAAATAAATTTTATGGTATTGGTGCTTAGACATCTTAAAATGATAGGATAATTTATATAGTGAATAGTAAATCTGATTTAGCTAACCAAGTTCTTGATGCAATTCGATCTGTTTCAGGATCCTCGCCTATTTATTTGCATGAACCTAGTTTTAGAGGAAATGAATGGAAATATCTCAAAGAATGTCTTGATTCAACATTCGTTTCATCTATTGGCAAGTTCGTTGATTTATTTGAAGATAATTTAGCTAGCTATACTGGAGCTAAACATGCAGTGGCCGTGGTGAATGGAACAGCTGCTCTTCATATTGCCTTGAAACTGGCAGGGGTAAGGCAAGGTCATGAAGTATTAATTCCTGCACTTACATTTGTTGCCACAGCTAATGCCGTTTCCTACTGCAATGCAGTTCCTCATTTTGTAGACAGTGAAAGTAACACGCTGGGTATAGATGTAGCTAAACTTAAAGCTTACTTGCTGGACTGCACGGAGCAGCATGATGGAAAATGCATTAATCCAATAACTGGTAATATAATAAAAGCCCTTGTGCCTATGCACACCTTTGGTCATCCTAGTGATTTAGAAGGATTATTAGCAATTGCAAATGATTTTAACATTATATTAATTGAAGATGCGGCTGAATCTTTGGGAAGCATTTACCATGGAAAGCATACTGGTACTTTTGGGCTTCTTGGTACTCTTAGTTTTAATGGTAATAAGACTATTACCACTGGTGGTGGAGGGGCTATATTAACTAATAATGATGAGCTTGCTAGATATGCAAAACATCTTATTACTACAGCTAAAGTAGCTCATCCATGGGGTTATGTACATGATGAAATTGGCTACAATTATCGAATGCCCAATATTAATGCTGCATTGGGATGCGCCCAATTAGAGCGATTACCAGATATGCTTACTGCAAAAAGACAATTATTTTCTTTATATGAAAAGGCTTTTTTAAAAGTAGATAATATACATCTTGTAGAGGAACCAAAAGACTGTCAAAGTAATTATTGGCTGCAGACATTGCTGTTGGATGCAGAGCATTCAGACCAACGTGACATTATATTAAAATTAACTAATGATAATGGTATTATGACTCGACCTGCTTGGTCATTGATGTCAGAGTTACCAGCCTTTAAAGATAGCCCCTCTATGAATTTAGAAGGAGCTCGATCATTATTCAGTCGTTTGATAAATATTCCAAGTAGTCCTTTCTTGGTTGAAGGTAATTATGAATAAAAAAAATTTAATACTTATCGGCGCAGGTGGCCACAGCGCTGCATGTATTGATGTGATTGAACAGCAGAAAAAATTTAAAGTAGCTGGACTTGTTGGCTTGGATAATGAGCTTAACAACTATCAACTTAATACTAAAGTAATTGGCACAGATGGTGATCTACCAAAGCTAGCAGAGCAGTATGAATATGCCGCAATTACTCTCGGACAGATAAGTACGCCAGAGCATCGTATCCGCCTGTATCATAAAATTTTGGAGCTTGGATTTAAACTACCAACAATAGTTGCACCTTCTGCATACGTGTCTCCTCATGCTAAAATTGGGGCTGGAACTATTATTATGCATGGCGCAATTATTAACGCAGGGGTAAAAATTGGTGTTAACTGTATTATCAATAATCGAGCATTGATTGAGCACGATGTAATGCTTGGCGATCATTGTCATGTTTCCACTGGAGCTATTGTTAATGGAGCCGTTATTATTGGAGATGGTTGTTTTATTGGAAGCGGGAGCGCAATCAAAGAAGGTATTTCAATTGGAAGAAATAGTTTAATAGGTATGGGCTTAACAGTTCGTCATGATGTCAAAGACTTGTCTCATTATACTGGGCTGGGAAGCCTGTGAAAAATCATACCCTTATAATTGCTGAAGCTGGAGTTAATCATAACGGAGATATGGTTTTAGCTAAAAAATTGATTGAGGTAGCTGCCAAGGCTGGAGCTGATTATGTTAAATTCCAAACCTTTAGCGCAGACAGGCAGGTGACTAAAATTGCAAAAAAAGCTGATTATCAAAAAAGAGTAACCGATAAGAATGAATCTCAACATTCAATGCTGAGTCGCTTAGAATTATCAGAGTCAATGCATTATGAATTAATTTCACACTGCGCTGAATGTGATATAAATTTTCTCTCTACAGGATTCGATATAGAAAGTGTTAATTTTTTAAATAAACTAAATCAACAGATTTTTAAAATTCCATCGGGAGAAATAACCAATCTTCCATATTTAAGACATATTGGGAGTCTTGGAAAAAAAGTAATAATGTCAACTGGAATGGCATCTCTTGATGAGATTGATGCTGCAATAAATATTTTAGAGCAGGCTGGCATGGCTAGAAAAAACCTAACTGTGCTTCATTGTACAACTCAGTATCCAACTCCAATGAGTGATGTAAATCTTAGAGCTATGATAAGCATCAAAGAAAAATTTAATGTGGATATAGGCTATTCTGATCATACCTCAGGCATTGAAATACCTTCCGCGGCTGTCGCTATTGGCGCAAAAGTCATAGAAAAACATTTCACATTAGATCGAAATCTACCCGGTCCAGATCATTTAGCAAGTCTAGAGCCTTCAGAATTAGATCAGATGATAGTTAATATTCGAAATATTGAAATTGCTTTAGGTGACGGCACTAAAAGAGTTATGCCTGGAGAGTCCGAGAATAAGAATATAGCAAGAAAGTCTTTAGTAGCAGCCTTATCAATAAAGGCTGGAGAAGTTTTTACTTCAAAAAATATAGATATTAAGCGTCCAGGAAATGGTATTTCTCCTATGTTTTTTGATGATGTGATCGGTCAAAAAGCAATACGAGATTTTATTCCAGAAGAGTTAATAGAAATATGAAAAAAAAAATATGCGTAATAACAGGAACTCGCGCTGAATACGGCTTATTGAAATGGGTAATGATGGGTATTCAAGAAGATCCTAAATGCACTTTACAGACACTTGTTACAGGATCTCATCTTTCTGAAGCCCATGGGCTTACATACAAGACTATTGAAGATGATGGTTTTCATATTGATAAAAAAGTTGAAATACTGAGTAACTCCGACTCCTCTATAGATATTGCAAAATCAATCGGATTTGGTTTTATGGGTTTTGCCGATGCATTAAATCAACTACATCCAGATCTAATTGTCGTCTTGGGAGATAGGTATGAGATATTCTCAGCTGTATCAACAGCTCTTGTTATGAATATACCAGTCGCGCATCTCCATGGAGGTGAGGTAACTGAAGGAGCTATAGACGAAGCTTTTAGACACTCGATAACAAAAATGTCTCATCTGCATTTTGTTGCTACAGATGAATATCGTCAAAGAGTTATTCAGCTTGGAGAAAACCCTGACAAGGTATATGAGGTTGGTGGCCTTGGTATAGATGCTATAAAAAAAATAAAGCTATTGGATAAAAAGAACTTAGAAGCAGAGCTTAATTTTTCACTAGGCGATAAAAATTTGTTAATAACCTTTCATCCAGTAACTTTAGAAAAAGATTCAGCTGAGATTCATGTAAAGGAGTTGCTCAAATCTCTTAAAAAATTAGAAAATACAAATTTAATTTTTACAATGCCTAATGCAGACACTGATGGAAATAAAATTATGGAATTAATTAAACAATTTGTCTTAAAGCAAGATAATTCAGTTGTTTATAAGTCACTAGGTCAGCTTTTATATCTTTCATGTGTGGCGCATATGGATGGTGTTATAGGTAATTCTTCTAGTGGGTTAACTGAGGTTCCTAGTTTTAATATCGGCACTATTAACATAGGCAATAGACAGGGAGGGCGCATGCAAGCAACTAGTGTTATAAACTGTGAAGCAGAATCCGATAGCATAACTAACGCAATCAAAACATTGTACTCAATGCCATTTCAAGAAAATCTAAAACTAGTTAAAAATCCATATGGGGAAGGAGGTGCAAGTGCTAAAATTGTTAGCAAGATATGCTCGATGTCTTTGGAAGGCCTTCTTAAAAAAAGATTTTATGACCTGGAAGTAAATAATGAATAGCACTGCTAATAAAGAAATTTTGAAAAAGATTACAATCCTAGAAAGCGGAACAATCGCTGATGCGATAAATAGTCTTGAAGAAACTCAGGCAAAGATAGTTGTTGTATCAGATAAGATAAATAAATTTAAAGGTATTGTTTGTGATGGTGATATAAGAAGAGGAATCCTAAAAGGCCTAAACTTAAGCAGTAATATTTTAAATATTATGGAAGATGGCGCTTTTATTGTTGGACCTGAGATGAATTCTCAAACAGTAAGAGGGTTAATGGAATTAAATAAAATTCAGCAGATACCAGTTATAGATAAAGAAGGTTTTTTAGTGGGCTTACATTCTTGGGATGATATTTTTATTTCAAAAACTAGAGAAAATTCTCTAGTAATTATGGCAGGAGGTAGAGGTGAAAGAATGCTTTCAGAAACTGATGAATGCCCCAAGCCTATGCTTTTAATTCAAGGAAAACCAATGCTAGAACACATTATTGAGCGTGGTAAAAGCGAGGGGTTTGTAAATTTTATAATATCGGTTAACTATTTGGGGTCAATAATTAAGCAGTATTTCGGTGATGGAAAAAAAATGGGTATAAATATTGACTATATAACTGAAGATGCGCCTTTAGGAACCGCAGGAGCTCTGAGTCTCCTTGATCCAATTCCCGAGCTTCCATTTATAGTAACTAATGGAGACGTTATTACTGATATCTGTTATGGAGAAATGCTTGAATATCATAAAAAAAATGAAGCAATTGCAACTATGGCTGTCCGACCATATGAGTGGCAAAACCCTTTTGGTGTTGTTGATTTAGACGGTATTGAGATACTCGGGTGCAATGAAAAACCTATAATTCGTAATAATATTAATGCTGGGGTTTATGCCCTCAGCCCTATCTCACTTAAGTTTTTAGAATTAAATGAGCATTGCGATATGACTTCGCTATTCAAAAAAATTAAAGAAAAAGATAATAGAACTATTGCTTATCCAATTCATGAAACCTGGTTAGATGTTGGAAAGCCTGATGATTTAAAATTAGCAAATGAAAAAGAATAATTAATTTAACTTTGTGGTAAAAACTTGAATTTAAAAGAGAAAAGTAAAATAACTCGTATTCTAATAGTAGGCTATGGAAGTATTGGTAAGCGCCACCTTGGCATAGCTAGAAAAATTTACCCTAATTCAAATATAAAAATATTACGAAGTCTGCTATCAAAAGATGTTCCCCAAAAATCAAATGGAATATTCAATAGTGTGAATGAGGCTATTTTTTTTCAACCTGATATTGCAATAATTGCTAATCCAGCAACACATCATATTGATATAGCTCAAAAATTAGCTGAAAATGGAGTTAATATTCTTGTTGAGAAACCTATATCATCATCATCACATGGAGTTAAGTTATTAATTAAGACAATGAAAAAAAATAATTTGACCCTTCTCGTTGGCTACAATCTTCGCTTTTCTGAGTCCCTTGTGTTTTATAAAGAGCAGCTTGAAAAGGGTATGATCGGTAAAGTTCTGTCAGTTAGGTGTGAAGCAGGTCAGTATTTGCCTTCTTGGAGGCCTGATAGTAAATATAAAGATAGCGTTTCCGCAAGATCTGAATTAGGTGGAGGTGTTTTATTGGAGTTGAGCCATGAGCTGGATTCATTTCGTTGGATTTTTGGTGAAATTCAATGGGTTAAATCGTCATTAAGTCGCCAAAGTAGCTTAGATATCAATGTTGAAGATTGTGCTCATATAATTTTAGGTTTTGAGCCTGTATCAGATGGATCTCAGATAATAGGCTCTATCAATCTTGATTTTATTAGACATGATACAACAAGAACTTATACAGCAATTGGTGAAAAAGGATCTCTTAAATGGGATGCTATCACTGGCGAGGTCATGCTTTATAAATCAGAAGCTAGCGAATGGGCTGAGTTAGTTAAGATAGGACCCTCCTCTGATGAGACCTATATCGCTGAATGGAAGAATTTTATAGATTCTATACAAGGAGGAGCGAAGCCAAAAGTTACTGGAGAAGATGGTCTTAAAGTCTTAAATGCAATAGATGCTATAAGAAAATCATCAGAGAATAATACAAAAGAATTTGTTATTGAGAGTTCTGCATGAAAAACTTTACCCAATGAATACAGTAGCTTTTATCTTTGCAAGAGGTGGGTCAAAGGGACTGCCTGGAAAAAACATAAAATTATTAAATAATAAACCTTTAATTGCATGGTCAATTGAGCATGCTCTATCTTCAAAATACATTGATCGCGTAATTGTTTCAACAGATTCCAAAGAAATTGCCTCAGTGGCTCTTCATTTTGGGGCAGAAGTTCCTTTCATGAGACCTGATGAATTAGCTCAAGATAATAGTCCAGAACTCCTTGCTTGGCGTCACGGATTAAACTATCTAAGAGAAAGTTCCGGGTCTTTACCTAATATAATGGTGTCTATTCCAGCCACTGCACCATTAAGAAATATAGTAGACATAGAGAATTGCATAGATTTATATAATAATGGTGCTGTTGAAATAGTTATAACCACAAGCAATGCTCAAAGAAGTCCATATTTTAATATGGTTAAAAAAACACAAGATGGATATGTGGAGATAGTGAACCCTCCTAAATCAGCCATCCTTCGCAGACAAGATGCCCCAGAAGTTTTTGATATCGCAACAGTCTGTTATGTTGCTAATCCAGAGTTTATAATGAAAAATGACTCAATTTTCAATGGAAGGGTAAAAGCAGTGAATATTCCTTCAGAAAGAGCCATAGATATTGATACATTATTAGATTTTCAAATAGCTGAAATTCTTATCAACCATAAAGAAAACATATAAAATATGAATACATTAGAAATAACTTGGATAAATCAAAAATGCTAACTAAAACTAGTTACAAAGATCTATTTGATTTAAATGGAAAGGTTGCAGTTGTTACTGGTGGCGCTGGAATATTAGGCCAAAATTTTTGCATGGGCTTGTCAGAGTTAGGTGCAAATGTAGCTGTTGTCGATATAAATTTGGACAAGGCCTCTGAGACTGCAAAGATTATTTCAAATCTTCATAAGGGAAATATTCATGGGTTTGCTTGTGATGTATCTGATCCTTCATCTGTTAAAGAAATGGTTGAAGAGGTAATTTCTAAATTTGGAGAAATCAATATACTCCATAATAACGCAGCATGTAAGTCAGACAATTTAGATGCATTTTTTGCACCATTCGAAGAATATACTTTAGATCAATGGAGAGAAATCATGTCTGTAAATATTGACGGCATGTTTTTGGTAGCTCAAGCAGTTGGAAATCAAATGATCAAACAAGGTAAAGGAGGAAGTATTATTCAAACTTCTTCAATTTATGGAGTGATGGCCCCAGATCAAAGTATATATGAGGGATCTTTTTATCTTGATAGGAAAATAAATACACCAGCAGTCTACACCACATCTAAAGCTGCTGTAATTGGCTTAACGAAACATCTTGCAAGTTACTGGGCAGATTATGACATTAGAGTTAATACGCTAACCCCTGCTGGAGTTGAGAGTGGGCAAAATGATGAATTTATAAAAAGATATTCAGCTCGTGTTCCAATGAAACGAATGGCAGGTGAATCTGAAATAGTTGGGGCCTTATTGTACCTAGCCTCTAATGCTTCATCTTATGTCACCGGTCAAAATATAATTGTTGACGGCGGTTTGAACTGTATATAAAAAATAAAAAATAAAAAATAAAATTATGAAATTTGATGAAAACTACACGAAATATTGGTCTGCTGCCGTTGATAAGTCAGTAGATGGGACTATTACTCCTGGTGAAAGTGAAGCAAAAATTATGCTCAAATATCTCAATTTAAAAAGAGAGGATTCAGTGCTTGATTTGGGGTGTAGTTTTGGAAGAATGCATAATGCAATATCATATTATTCTGATAAAGTCTTTGGTGTTGATGTAGATGCATACGCTGTTAAAAAAGCTCAATTGCAACCATATATTGATGTCAGAATTGGCGCAGGTGAAAATACAAATTTTGAAGATAAATCTTTTAATGCAATTTTTTGTTGGGCTGTATTTGAGTTAGTGAACCACAAAAAAGGCTTTATTGAATTTAATCGTATCCTCAAAAATAATGGTAAATTATTGCTTACTGGTAAGAATAATAATTATTCTAAGGATGATGTATTGGCGTTTAAAGCAGAAAAGAATGCTTCTTTAAAAGATTATCCAAATAGGTTTACAGATTTGAAAGTTCTACTTAACAATATCAAGGTATTTGGTTTTGAGGTTGATAAAATTTTACTCTTTCCAAATCGCGGAGATATGGGACTTCTTAAGTATATAGATGAAGGCAAAGTAATTAAGAATAAATATATCGGATATGAGTATTTAATTACCTGTCATAAAATCAGCGAACCTAAATTAAATAAATTCGATGATTTGAAGCTCGAAAACCCAACCTCAAACACATCAATAGAGTTAGCTAAATCTGCTGGATTCGATTCAGTAAAAGAATTTTTTCTTTCAATAGGTATAGATTGAAATGATAGATAAGAAGGTCCTACACATTGTCCATTGTATAGATACCGAAGGCCCTTTGAATGAAACAATTGATGCAACTTTTGACAGGCTAGAATCTATCTTTAATATAAAAATAACTCCGTCTAAGGAAAATCTTATATTATTACAAGAAAGGAAAATTGATTTATCTGGTCAAGAAGAAGCTGTTGCTAAATGTTTTTCTCCCAAATTACTAAATTATAATTCAGACTGGAGTGAATTAGAGTTGATGTTAGATGAATTACTGTCTGAAAGTTTTAGAAATGAACTTTTAGATGATTTTGGAAATGGATGGGTTTACTCATGGCATTGTATGGATCATATGAGCTATCTAAATAACCCTCGTCATAAAGATGTTGGTTATGGGAATATTTTAAGATTTTATAAATCAAAATTAAAAAATATGAAGTGCATGCAAGACGAGCTGAATTGGCATTTTCATCCGTTATCCTTAACTCGAAATCCTATGCAAGCAGCAACAAGCTATGCAAATAGCTACGATGTTTTATTACAGATTCTTTGTCGTCGAATATTAGAGGATAACTTTTTTCCATCTGTAAATCGTCCTGGATTTCATTCTGAACGACCTGATTCTCATGCTTTTTTAGAGCAATGGATACCATTTGACTATGCAAACCAGTCGATTGATGAGGTTCATCATCAGCCTGATTTATTACAAGGTAGATTTGGAGACTGGTCAAGAGCTCCAAAAACTTGGAAAGGATATCATCCTAGCCATGACGATTATCAAGAAGAGGGATTATGCCGTAGGTTGATCTTTAGGTGCTTAAATGTTGGAACTAGATTTAATTCTTTAACACAAAATCATGCTCGTGAAGCTTTTTCAGAAGCTCAAGTTTCAGGATCAGCAATTCTATCTTTTGCCGATCATGACTATCGTGATATGCGACCAGATGTTATTGAAGTTCGTAATATGATAAATGAAATCAAAAAAGAATTTCCTGATGTGTTGGTAAAATATTCTGGCGCCGAGGAGGCTGCAATATCATTGATGAATTATGGTGATAAGCCAAAACCAAAACTATCCATGAATTTAATTGGTAATAGAATTATTGTTGAGGTCATTGAAGGTGAAATATTTGGACCCCAACCCTTTTTATCTATTAAAACTAAAGAAGGCAACTATTATCATGATAATTTTGATACCTTAGAGCCAAAGAAGAAATGGACATATGTTCTTGATAGTCAGACTCTTGAAGTTTCCAGTATTGAAAGTATTGGTGTGGGTACTGCAGGAAGATACGGCGGAACCTGTGTTGTTACAATAGATCTATAAAGCTATTTATATAATTTTTCTCTTTTATGAACATCAAGCAAAAAATAAAAAAATCAACTTTATTTAATAAATTAATATATTCCTTAAATAAAAGATCTTTTTCTAGAAATGTTCAATTTAAAGATATACATAAAGGAGATACTTGTTATATTTTTGGTAACGGTGAATCAATAAAAAGCATGGATCTAAATAACTTCAATGATAAAATTTCTATAGGATGTAATAATCTTTTTTTACATAAGGATTTTGAAAAATTAGATTGCAGATACTACCAGATAGTCGCGCCTTTAATTTTTCTTCCATATTTCAAGTATTATAGAAAATTACAAAGGAATAATATAGCCTCTGTTTACAGAAAAAAAATTAAGAGTCTTAAGAAAACACTTTTTTTTACTAGTATTTTTAATAAATATAGCCTGTTTGCCAATAATATTTATTACGAACATCATTTTGAGAAGCCTGGACCAGATATTAAAAACTGTGATTTAGCTGGTAGTTTTAGTTTTATGAATGGTGCTACTGATGCCATGATTGGAATGGCGGTATATATGGGGTTTAAAAAAGCTATATTAGTCGGAGTGGACTACACCTTTGCAGATAACAATAGCAGGCATTTTTTTGAAAAAGGTCGGGGAACAGAAAAAAATGAAGAGAAATATAATGTTATTTTTCTTAATCAGATTAAAGAAAATATTGATTTGGTAACCATGACCACTAATGATTATAAAAGCGATACCTTAGAGCATGTAAGTTATTTTGATTACACAGGAAAGAGCGAAATATATCAAGAAAATGTAGACATCATCTTAGCTTCAGATCTAGAAAAGCTTGACAAGATGAGACTTTACAAGATTTTTTAGTGAGCAGCTTAATGAAAAAAAATAATACATTTTCTCACGATGTTATAACTCTTACATATGCACCTATGATATCTCAGATAGTGGGAATTCTTGTAACTCCTATTCTCACTAGAATGTACTCTCCAGATGCTTTTGGTTTAGCAGCTTTGTTTGGTTCTATCGTCATGATTCCATCTGTGTTCGCCACAATGGGTTACAACGGAGCAATTATATTGCCTAGAAGCAACTCTACTGCAAGCAATCTAGTATTGGTTTGTTTTTTTTCAATAATTTTTGTGTGCGGCTTATCTTGCATAATTATAGTACTTGCAGAAGATACTATTCCCATATTATTGAACGCTCCATCAATATCAAATTATTTATGGTTAGTGCCTATATACGTTTTCTTACATGGCATGTATATGACATTAAGATTCTGGAAAATGCGACTTCATCATTTTCAAAATATAACAATTTCAAGGGTTGGTGAAATTTTAGGAAAAAAAGTTTACCAGATCTCCTCTGGTGCATATGGATTTGGAGGTTCTGGAGGCCTGATTTATGGAGAACTTGTTAGCACTATTTTAAAAGTTTTGATTTTACTTAAAGGGTTTAAATTACAGCCTCTAAGATTTAGTAGAAGAATCTATCTGAAATTATTAGCGACAGCTATATTATATAAAAAATTTCCTCAATATAATGTTTGGACTGATTTATTCAGTCGCCTTCCAGCTCTTATAATTACATATTTTGTTATTAAATATTTTGGGGAAAAGGTACTAGGTTTTTATGGACTAACTTTAATGGTCCTATCTTTGCCTTCTGCTCTTTTTATCAGCTCAGTTCTTGAGGCATTTGTTCCAAGAGCTGCTATGGCAAAACATGAAAACAAACATACTGAATTGCTTGAAAGAGTATCCGTTCGTTTAATTTCAATTGCCATATTTCCTTGTTTAATATTAGGTATATTTTCTGATAGATTATTTCCATTTGTTTTTGGATCTGAATGGCTTCAAGCAGGCATCATTGCACAAATTCTAATATTTAAAGCATTCTTTGAAATTATTACCTCTCCTTCACTTTCTCTTGTAGATATTATGAATAAGCAAGAGCTTAATTTTATTAGAGGTATTGTGAGTTGCCTCATAGCATTAACTGCCTCAATGGTTGCTTTTTATTATAATAATTTTTATTTTGCTTTATGGACCATTGTCCTACTAGAAGTAGTTACCATCTCTTTATTAAGTGCTTATATGATGTATTTAGTAAAATTTTCATTCTTAACCAGCATTACAGAGCTTTCAAAATACTTACTATTATGCCTAATAATAGGCACTTCATTAACTTTAATAAAATTATTTTTTGATTTAAATATAATTACATTGCTAACTCTAATCGGCTTAGCAACATTATTTTATTACGCTTTATTATTATATTTTGATCAAGAAATATATCAGATTCTAAAAAGATATTTACCAAGCACGTCAAAAAGAAATTAGTTTCATAGAGTCACTAGGGTTGAAGTAACATACTAAATATAATATAAAATGCGGTTAGAATAGGTTACAAACATTATGAGGACATAATATGAGCCAAAAAGATATATTTTTGAAATCCGAGGGCGATGCATGGTTTGATAGAAATGAAAAAGCTGTTGCTAATTACAATTTACCAGAAGACGATCTTTTATTATGTGAAATTATTGAAATTCATAAACAATTTGGGGGAGAAGTTTTAAAAATTCTTGAGATTGGTTGTGGAGATGGAACGCGTTTAGCATGGCTTCAAAATAATCTTAATATAGACTGTTATGGATTAGAGCCGTCATCGAAAGCAGTTGCTTCGGCTTGTAAAAAAGGATTAAAAGTTTATAAAGGTTCTGCGGATATACTCCCTTTCGATGATAAAAGTTTTGACATCGTAATTTTTGGTTTCTGTTTATATTTGTGTGATAGAGAGGATTTATTCTTAATTAGTAAAGAGGCCGATAGAGTATTGCGTTCAAGTGGTTGGTTAATGATCCTCGACTTTTTTAGTCCTATGCCTTTTGCCAAAAAGTATCATCATCTCCAAGGTATTCATTCTTATAAAATGGATTACCGCACATTATTTACCTGGCACCCTGATTACGAATGCGTGACACACACACTTCGCTCTCACCATGATGCAGGTGGAGGGTATTCTGATAATAAAGATGAATGGGTTGCACTTTCAAATATCCGTAAATTTAAAACGGATATACAAATTTGAATCGCCTGGCTATAGGCACTGCACAATTTGGTTTATCATACGGAATAGCAAATCAAGTGGGCAAGGTTTCACAAACTGAAGCTAAAGAAATATTAAAATTAGCCTCAAAAAGTGGTATTAAAATCTTAGATACTGCTATAGCCTACGGTGATAGCGAGAAGTCTTTGGGCAATCTTGGAATCAAGAACTTTCAATTAGTAACGAAATTGCCAATAGTCCCTATAGACTGTCAAGATGTTGGAGTTTGGGTAAAAGAGCAAGTAAGATCATCATTTTCTAGGTTAGGTATTAAAGATATTTATGGTTTATTACTCCATCAGTCTAATCAACTGCTCGGCCCATATGGAAAAGACCTATACCGTGAATTAAATCTATTAAAAGAATCTGGTAAAGTTAAAAAAATAGGCATCTCCATATATTCTCCATTCGAATTAGAGGCATTAAAAGACAAATATGATTTTGATTTAGTTCAAGCACCTTTTAACATAATTGATCAGAGGCTACATTCTTCAGGATGGCTGTCAAGGTTGAAAAATAAAGGGGTAGAGGTTCATACTCGTTCAGTTTTCTTGCAGGGTCTTTTGTTGATGGAGCAAGCCCATATACCAAATAAGTTTCTTAAATGGAGTGATCTTTGGTATAAATGGCATAATTGGCTTGATGATTATGAGGGAACAGCAACTGAAGCCTGCTTATCATTACCCCTCTCATTTCCTGAAATAGATAAAGTTATTGTTGGTGTAGATAACTCAAAGCAACTATTACAGATACTTAATTCTGCAAAAAATCTTAACATTAAGAGTTTACCTGATTTACAATGCTCAAACGAAGGTTTAATTAATCCAGCAAATTGGCCAAATTTATGAGAATTGTAGCAATAGTTCAAGCACGTATGGGGTCTACACGACTCCCTAATAAGGTTATGAAAGAAATATCTGGCATCCCTATTATTGAAATATTACTTTCAAGATTATCTCACGCAAGTGAACTTGATCAAATTATAGTAGCTACCTCAACTAATGAAATTAATTTACCATTAGTTGAATGTGTTGAGAGGCTTGGTTACTCTTGTGAACAGGGAAGTGAGGATGATGTTTTAAATCGTTATTTCCAATCAGCTATGAAGCATTCTGCAGATGTTATTGTTCGGATAACTGGAGATTGTCCCTTGGTGGACCATGGGCTAGTTGATGAAATTATATGTAAATTCAAATCTTCAAATGTAGACTATTTAAGCAACAACAATCCGCCAACTTATCCAGACGGCTTAGATATTGAAGTTTTTAGCTTCGAAGCTCTAAAGAAAGCTAATAATGAAGCATGTAGCTTATTTGATAGAGAGCATGTTACGCCATACTTAAGAAATAAAAGCATATTCACATCTTCAGTTATTAAAAACTCTGAAGATTTATCAAGCCTTAGATGGACGGTCGATGAGGATATTGATTTTTATGTTATTGATAAAGTATTTCAGTATTTTCATCCCCGTATTGATTTTACATGGAAAGAAGTGCTTGAACTATACTCGAAACAAAAAGAACTATTTAATAGTAACTCTCATATTAAAAGAAATGAAGGAGCTGAAATGGGAACAAGCCAAAAATTATGGAAGCGTGCAAAGAAAGTTATACCTGGAGGAAACATGCTTTTATCTAAAAGGCCAGAAATGTTTCTTCCAGACCAATGGCCTGCATACTTCAGCAAGTCAAAAGGATGTAAGGTCTGGGATCTTAATGGTAATGAATTTATCGATATGTCTATTATGGGCATTGGAACAAACATTTTAGGTTATGGTCATTCAGTTGTTGATGGAGCAGTTCAAAATACAGTCAGTAATGGAAATATGTCAACCTTCAACTGCCCCGAAGAGGTCTATTTAGCTGAAAAATTAATTGAGCTACATCCATGGGCTGATATGGTTAAATTAGCTAGATCTGGAGGTGAGGCAAACGCAGTTGCAATTAGAATAGCTAGAGCAGCTTCAGGCAAAGACAATGTCGCGGTATGTGGTTACCATGGTTGGCATGATTGGTATCTTTCAGTAAATTTAACAAATGAAGATAACCTTAAAGGTCATTTGCTGCCAGGATTAGAGCCTAGTGGCGTGCCAAAAAAACTTAAAGATACTGTTTTCCCATTTAATTATAATAATTATGATGAGCTTGAATCTTTAGTTAGCTCTAAAAATATTGGCATTATTAAGATGGAAGTATCAAGAGGCACTGAGCCAAAAGATAATTTTTTGAAAAAAGTTCGAAAATTAGCAACTGATAATAATATTGTTCTTATCTTTGACGAGTGCACTTCTGGTTTTCGTGAGACATATGGTGGATTGCATAAGAAATATGGTGTTGAGCCTGATATGGCAATGTTTGGAAAAGCATTAGGAAATGGCTATGCAATTACAGCTACTATAGGAAAAAGAGAAATTATGGAAGCAGCTCAGTCTACCTTTATTAGTAGTACTTTTTGGACAGAAAGAATTGGTCCATCTGCTGCTCTAGCAACACTTCAGGTTATGGAAGAAATGAAATCATGGGAACTTATAACAGAAACAGGATTAGATATTAGACGAGGATGGCAGAAGTTGGCAGATAATCATAATCTCGAGATAAATCACTGGGGCATTCCAGCCTTGACAGGATTTACCTTTAAAAGTGAAAATGCGCTGTCATATAAAACACTAATCACACAAGAAATGTTAAATAAAGGCTACCTAGCAAGTAATACTGTTTATGCATGCATTGACCATACTCCAGAAATTTTGGATAATTTTTTTAATGCTCTTGATCCAGTTATGAAATTAATAAAATCTTGTGAAGAAGGTCAAGATATTTCCAAGCTTTTAAAAGGGCCGGTTTGTCATGATGGGTTTAAGAGGCTTACTTAATGGAAACCATATTAATTACTGGTGCCACAGGATTATTAGGATCTAGCTTAGTCCCCTATCTTAAAGATTCAGGTCACAATATTCTAACCCATGGGTTTTCCTGTAAAGCAGACTTTATGTTTGATCTTGCAGACAATATAAAAACATTACAAATGCTTGAAGAAGTAAAACCTACTCTAATAATTAATTTAGTAAGTATGACAAGTGTTGAAATGTGTGAAGAAAAAGTAAATTTAGCTTATTTAGCCAACACCCATACAGTTGAGAATCTTACACAATGGCTTAAAACTTCAAAAACTCAATGCCATCTTATTCATATTTCCACCGACCACGTTTACGATGGAGATGGAATTCATTTAAATACAGAAGATAATGTAAAAATAACTAATAGCTATGCCTTCTCTAAGTATGCAGGTGAATTAGCATTATCGGGTTTACCATGCACCATCCTTCGTACGAATTTTGTTGGAAGAAGTCTTTTAAAAAATCGTGAAAGCTTAACTGACTGGGTATTTAAATCATCAAAAAATGGTGCGCATGTAAATGTTTTAAATGATGTATATTTTAGCCCGCTTTCGTTGCTAGTATTGTGCGAAATGTTAGCGCTCGTTATCCAAAAAAAACCGTTAGGTATATACAATCTTGGCTCGCATAATGGAATGAGTAAAGCAGACTTTGATTTTGCATTTGCTGAATCTTTAAATTTTTCAACAAATAACATGAAGAGAATAGGCATTGGAGAAGCGACTTTTTTTAAAGCATATCGACCAAGAGATATGCGTATGGATGTTTCTAAATTTGAGAATGCTCTAAATGTTAAATTGCCAGACTTGGCTGATATAATTAAACAGGTAGCAAATGATTATGAATAAAAATCCAAACCCAGTTCTAGAAATTGAGAATCAAAAAATAGGGCATGATTACCCAACTTATTTTATAGCTGACATAGCAGCTAATCATGATGGAGACCTAGAGCGAGCTAAAGATTTAATATATCTGTCAGCTGAAGCCGGGGCTGATGCTGCAAAATTTCAGCACTTTCAAGCTGAATCCATTGTTAGTGATCTAGGATTCAAAACGATGGGGGGCCAGCAATCACACCAATCTAAATGGAAAAAATCTGTATTTGAGGTCTATAAAGACGCAAGTGTTAGTTTTGATTGGACAGAGGCACTCATTGGTACATGTAAAGATGCTGGTATTGCTTTTTTTACCAGTCCATACTCTTTGGATATTGTAGATTATATTGATCCATATGTTCCAGCCTATAAGATTGGTTCTGGAGACATAACCTGGATTGAAATGGTGAAGCATGTCGCTTCAAAAAATAAACCATATATAATGGCGAGTGGCGCGTCTTCTATAGATGATGTTCTTCGAGCAGTAACGGCTGGATTGGAGTTAAATCAAAATATTTGTTTAATGCAATGTAATACCAATTATACCGCTAGTCTTGAAAACTTTAAGTTCATTCAGTTGAATGTTTTAAAAGTATATAGAGAAATGTTTCCGAATTTAGTATTAGGCTTAAGTGACCACACGCCAGGCCATTCAACTGTTCTGGGAGCTGTATCACTGGGAGCAAGAATGATTGAAAAGCACTTTACAGATGACATAGATAGGACTGGACCAGATCACAAATTTTCAATGGATCCTAAAACTTGGCTAGATATGGTTGAGAGAACTCGAGAACTAGAAAATGCGCTAGGTTGCGGAATAAAAAAAGTTGAAGAAAATGAAAAAGAAACTGTTGTAATTCAACGTCGAGCAATTCGTGCAGCATCTGATTTAACTGCTGGAATGATTATAGAGCAAAAGCATTTGAATGTTTTGCGTCCTTGCCCAGAGGATGGTTTACCTCCGTATCATATTGATGAATTGATAGGTAAAAAGATTTATCAAGATATTAAAAAAGGGGAACATATTAAATGGATGGATATAAAGTAGGGGTTGTTATACCAGCATTTAACGAAGCTACGACCATTTCAAATATTGTAAGAACTGTAAGTGAGTATGGAATTCCTATTGTTGTAGACGATGGCTCAACAGACAAGACAGGTCTTTTAGCAAAGGAATCTGGTGCCGTTCTTATTTCTCATCCAAGAAATTTAGGCTATGACGAAGCGCTAAACTCAGGTTTTAAAAAAGCGGCTGAATTGGATGTTAAATTTATTATCTCTATAGATGCGGATGGTCAGCATAACCCATTATTAATTAAGAAATTTATTGATTCTTTTTCTTCGAATTGTGATGTTGTGATTGGTATTCGCAGTAGACGTCAGCGCTTGGCTGAGCATTTTTTTGCTTGGTATACTAATTATCGTTTTGGAATAAAAGATCCTTTATGTGGGATGAAGGCATATAAGACATCCTTATATAGAATGAAAGGTACTTTTGATTCATTTGGATCTGTTGGAACTGAGCTGGCTATATTTGCGGCCAGAAACGGATATAAAATAAATCAAATAGAGTTTGATGTTAAAGAGCGTGATGGAAAATCTAGATTTGGACATATTGTTTCAGGTAATTATAAAATAATAAGAGCTATGATTCATTTTATGACTCATGCAAAATAAATCGTCAATAGCTATGAAAAAAATGAAAATATTTGCAATCGTTGAAGCTCGCATGACTTCTTCTCGTCTTCCAGGAAAAGTACTTTTAAAAGCTGATGGAAAGCCTATGCTAGAACATCTAATAACTAGACTAAAATCTGTTAAATTGTTGACGGGTATTGTCCTAGCAACAACAACAAATCATAATGACGATGTCTTAGAAGACTTTTCTAATAAACATGGAATTGAGTTATATAGAGGCAGTGAAGATGATGTGATGATGCGGGTTATCAAAGCCGCAGAATCTGTTAAAGCTGATATTGTTGTAGAAATTACAGGAGATTGTCCAGTTATTGATCCTCAACTGGTAGAGCAAACCATAAAACTATTTAAAGCAAATGATGTTGATTATGTTAGTAATAACAACATAAAAAGCTATCCAGATGGAATGGATACACAGGTTTTTTGGCTTGATGCTCTAAAAAAGTCAGCATCCATGACCAATGATAAACTTGATCATGAACATGTAACACTTCATATAAGAAGTAACCCAAATCTATTCTCTCAATTAAATTTAGTAGCTCCTCCAGAAATAGATTGGCCTGAACTTGGCTTAACCCTTGATGAGAAAGATGATTATATTTTACTGAAGAAAATTATTGAATTTTTTGGTCCTCAAAAGCAACTATTTAGCTGCTTAGATATTGTTCAATTTTTAAAGAAGAATCCTGATTTGGTTTCAATAAACAATACTGTAATTCGAAAAGGTAATACATGACAGTGTTTTTAATATGATTGCAATTGTGAGTCATGATAGTGGCGGGGCAGAAATATTGAGCAGTTGGCTTTGTCAAGAAAAACCTCAGTACCAGTTAGCAATTCAAGGGCCTGCTGTGGCTATATTTGAGCGTAAACTGGGAAATATAGAAATTCTTACTTTAGAAGAAGTGATTGATTTATGTGATTGGGTTCTGTGTGGAAGTAGCTGGCAGTCTGATCTAGAAAAGAAAGCAATCCTCCTAGCTAAGAAATCTAATAAAAAAGTTATAACATTTTTAGATCATTGGGTTAATTATCCAGAAAGATTTAAGTTAAAAAATACTTATGCTTATCCTGATGAAATTTGGGTTGGAGACTCAAGAGCGTATAAAATTGCTAATGAGATATTCCCAAAAATTCCTATAAAACAGAAATCAAACCCGTATTTTAAAGATATTATTTTAGATCTAGAAAACTTTGAATCTAAAACCCCTTCAACTTCATATCATTCGGCATTATATGTTTGCGAACCAATTTCTGAACATGCATTAGAGGAATATGGAGATCGGCTTTATTATGGCTATACAGAAGTAGATGCATTAAAGTTTTTTTTAGAAAACTGTGATATTTTAAATATCAACCTACAAGAAATAAGAATTCGTCCACACCCTTCAGAAAATAGAAGTAAATACGAATGGGCAAAAAACTTTAGCGCATTGGTGGTAGAGACCGAAAGCGATAAAACATTAACTCAACAGATACAGGAAGCTGATTTAGTTGCTGGATGTGAATCTATGGCGATGATAGTTGGGCTAATAGCAAAAAAGCAAGTAGTGAGCTCCATTCCATTTGGTGGCAAACAATGCGGATTACCTCATGATGAAATTGTTCACTTACAAGATATTATAGAAAAAAGAAGAAATCAGCATGACATATAAGTGTATTATCATTGGTCTTGGACAAATAGGCATGGGTTATGATTTGGAGCATGAGAAAGATAAAGTTTATACACATGCAAAAGCTTTTTCAGAAAGCCCTGACTTTGATCTTATAGGAGGAGTTGATTTATCAAAAACAAAACGTGATCTGTTTTCACAGAAATACAAAGTAAATACTTATTTAGATATTGAGAGTGCAATTAAGGTAAAACGAGCTGATTTAATAATCATTGCTTCACCCACAGAAAAACACTACTCAATACTTAAACAAATATTAAATTGCTCCTTACCTAAAGCAGTTCTATGTGAAAAGCCTTTGGCCTTTGACATTCATGATGCTGAGGAAATGGTAAATTTATGTAAAAAATATGGAGTAAAACTTTTTGTTAACTATATGCGGAGATCTGATCCAGGTGTTATAGAAATTAAAAAAAGAATAAAATCTAGAAAAATATTAACACCGATAAAGGGAGTGGTATGGTATTCAAAAGGATTCATTCATAATGGATCACATTTTTTTAATTTACTTGAATTTTGGCTAGGAACATATATAAAATCACAAGTTTTAAGTAGTGGGCGTAGTTTAGATAATTCAGATTCAGAACCAGATGTGGAAGTAGATTTTAAAAATGGAAAAGTAATTTTTATATCAGCGTGGGAAGAAGCTTTTTCACATTATACTATCGAGCTGGTGAGTAAATCAGGTCGCTTACGTTACGACAATGGCGGTGAATTAATAACTTGGAACTCAGTTCATATAGATCCTGATATTCCCGGTTACCAAATTCTAAAAAATGTTCCTGAAATCATTTCAAATGACATGGAGCACTATCAACGCAATGTTGCGAATGAATTAAAAAAAGCTATTGAAAAAAAATCTAGCAATATTAGTACTGGCGAAGAATCTTTAAATACTCTTAAAGCTATGAAAGAAATAATTAATCAAGGGGAAAAATGGATATAGAAAAATTAGCAATTCACGGTGGTTCCAAGGTTATCACAAAACCTTTTAAGCTTTACAATTCAATAGGCCAAGAAGAAGTCGATGCTGCTAAGGCTGTTGTAGAATCTGGGGTTCTTTCAAAATTTTTAGGTTGTTGGGATCCAGACTTCTATGGCGGCCCAAAAGTACAGGAATTTGAGTTGGCATGTAAAGAATATTTTGGAGTCAAGCATGCTGTTACAGTTAATTCATGGACATCGGGATTAATTGCCGCAATAGGTGCAATAGGAATAGAACCTGGGGATGAGGTAATTGTCTCACCATGGACAATGTGTGCAAGCGCAACCTCCATCCTACATTGGAACGCAATTCCTGTATTTGCTGACATTGAAGATCAAACCTTTAACTTAGATCCAAAATCTGTTGAGGAAAATATAACGCCTTACACAAAAGCAATTATGGCAGTAGATATTTTTGGGCAATCTTGTGATATTGATGAACTAATGCTCATAGCAAAACGCCACGGTCTTAAAGTCATAACTGATACAGCTCAGGCTCCTGGAGTTTTTAATAAAGGTCGCTTTACGGGGACGCTATCTCATGTTGGGGGATTTAGTTTAAATTATCATAAGCATATTCATACAGGAGAGGGCGGGATTGTTGTAACCAATGACGATGATATTTTTGAAAGAGTTCAACTCATTCGCAACCATGCAGAAGCTGTGGTGGAAGGTAAGGGAGTTACCAATCTATCCAATATGATTGGACATAACTTTAGACTAGGAGAAATAGAATCAGCAATTGGGATTGAGCAGCTAAAAAAACTTAAAGGCTTTATAGAAGGAAGGCAAAATGCAGCTGAGTTGCTTACAAAAGGGTTGAGTGGATTAAAAGGCTTACGCGTCCCTGTTATAAAACCAGATTGTTCCCATGCCTACTATCAGTACCCATTAGTTTTAGATATTAATAAACTTGGTATCTCAAGAAAAAAAATTCACGAGGCGTTGGTAGCGGAAGGTATTTCAGGCCTTGAAGAAGGCTATTGTAATATTCACTTGCTACCAATGTATCAAAAAAAGATCGCCTATGGATCAAACGGATTCCCTTGGTCATCCGATATATGCAAACGCGATGTTAGTTACGAAAAAGGAATCTGCCCAGTTGCAGAAGACTTGCATGATAGAACTTTTTTAACAATTTCTATGTGCCTTCATGAGTTTGATGAAACAGATGTAAATCTTTTAGTAAAAGCTTTTCATAAAGTTTGGAATCATCTTGATTCTTTAAAATAAGATCATTTATGCCATATAGAAATAGTATTTAACTTGAACAATATAAAAAAAAATAATAGCATTTGCTTAATCATGAATGACAATTCATATGCAGGTCGTGAATATGTATATGCTCTCCAGAGTAAAAATATTTTTATTGATATAGTTCTTATTGGAGCTAATAATAGTTTTGATAAAAATGAAGATAAAAGGTGTGGAGGTTTATGGAATCCGTTGAGCCAAGAAGGGTTTTCAAATAAATCTTCTATTTACAAATTTGAGAATCTTAATGATGAATCTTTTATAAATCATCTAATTAGTAAAGAGTATAAAATTGGAATACAGGGTGGTACCGGCATCTTAAAAAAGATTCATCTTAATAGTTTTTTACAAGGCATGATCAACTTCCATCCAGGAGACCTTCCCTTTTACAGAGGTTGCAGCGCTCCAGAGTACCAGTACTGTGATAACAAACCTATTCTTTCAACCTGTCATTTTATCTCCGAGGGTATAGATGATGGAGATATAATAGAAAAAATTAAATTAGACGTAGATTTCACTACTTACCACTCCTTTAGAGCATCTATATATCCCCAGACTGCTAAATTTGTTGTTAATATAATCAGTAGATGGCTTGATGGAGAAAAACTTAAAAGAATTAAACAGGACGAGAGTTTAGCTAGTTATAAAAAATACATAGGTGAAAAAAGAATTGATGAACTTATAAAAAATTGGGATATTTAAACTTTTATTATAATTAGTAGATTGAATATTGCATTTTCACTTAGAAAAAAAGGTCAAAATATATGTTACTTGTAACTACTTCAATTGAAGAGACATGGGGAAATCAAGAGGAAATTTTATTTCTTGGTGAATGGTGCAAGCTATACAGTAGAAAGGGTATTTGGCAATCAAGAAAATATAAAACATTACAAGACCCTTGGAGTGATCGTGAAAGAAGATTTCTAGCTTATAAAGCTTCTTCAAATACCTATAAAAATATTATTCAAATATTAGCAGAAGAATTAAATAGGTTTCATGAAGTCAATTATCCAATAAAATACTGGGAAATTATATGTGAGACATGGCTTCGCCTATTCATTGATTCAAACTACCATAATTGGGAATGTATTTCAGACCTTATTGCTAGGGATGAGGTATTAGAAACATTTCAAATAAAGGATTCACTTAATGAAAATACCCCAATCGATATAGAAGATTTTCAAACTAGAATTGTATCGGATCGGTGGAATCATTATATGATTTCATCAATCATAAACTTAAGATTAAAAGAAATTAAATTAAGAACATTAACTGATGTAGAGTTTAAAGATAAGAAACATGAGAATTTTAACCAGAAGACTGTTAAGCGTAAGATATTATCTCTATTTTATAGGGGCTTTATAAAAACTATTAGCCATTTTAGCTATTTAGCTAATACCTCAACTTCAGTATTCATTGCTAATCCTTACTTATCAAAAATTAATACTATAAAATTAAGATTAAAACTTTGGTCATTCCCTTCAAAAAATATTCGACCAAAATATGTTAAAAAACTTAATCTTAATAAAGTTTTTAGAGAGAGTTTATGTCTTTCAAAAAAAGGAAAGTCTGAATTTGAAAACTTTATAATTAGAATGATGCTCAGTCATATTCCTTATAGTTATTTAGAGGGCTTGGGTGATTTAAAAAAAGCAGCTAATTTAAACAAATGGCCAAAAAATCCAAAAGCAATTGTTACTGCTGTTGATTTCATAAGTGATGATCTTTTTAAATATTATTGTGCTAACAGTGTGTTAACAGGATCGAAAATAAATACCATTTGTCATGGAGGTGGGGGAAAGTACAAATATAGTGATTGGCAGGACATGGATTTAAATATTAGTGATAATTATTTTACATGGGGCTGGTCTGAATATTCTTCAAAATGCGTAAAAGGATTTTTTGTAAAAGATATTACATACAAGCGAAATGGTAATAAGGATGAAAGGCATTTACTTCATGTAATGCTTTCACAATACAGATACTTGAAAGGTATCGATGCCACACCATCTTATGAGCAATATATAAATGAATATTTAAATGATCAAACCCAATTTCTTAATGCATTAAGATCAGATATAAAAAATGAAGTCATTACTAAGCTATCTTATGATTTTGAGAACTCGCTCCAGGATAGAATTGATGATAAATGTCCAGGATTAAATTATGCAACAATGAAGGATGATTACAATAAACTTATGAGTAAATCTAAGTTAATTGTAACCACATATAATTGCACTACACCAGTAGAAGCTCTTAATATGAACGTGCCTACAATAATATACTGGAGGCCTAATCATTGGGAGTTATCACCTTCCGCTATACCTTTTTTTGATAAACTTCGTGATTGTGGTATTTTTCATGATTCACCGGAATCTGCCGCAGATATGGTTGATAAGATATGGGATGATATTGATGGATGGTGGCAGTCAGAAGATGTGAAATCAGCTTGCAATGATTTTAGAGAGTGGTTTTGTCGCGATTCAGAAGATCCTATTGGAGAACTTACTCGTTTCTGTAAAATGTAAAGAATTACATTAATTTTAAGGCTCAAGATATATGAAAATCTGTATTTTTACTGAAAACTATTATAAAGGCGGACTTGATACGTTCTTAGTTAATATTTTTAATACCTGGCCCGAAGAAAAAGACGAACTAATACTATGTTGTAATTCCTCGCATGCTGGACTTAAGGATATAAAAGACAAAACTAAAAGACCTTTGATTATCAAGAAATATAATAGAATATTTACAAGCTCAATCTTCAGAGGTGAAAGTAATAATTTTTTTAGTAATTCACTAGTAATAAATTTCTTCTTCAATCTTAGCTATAGAATTTTGCAGTACCCATTTCTTTTCCCCTGGTATTTAATTTCTCTGACTTACTTTTTTATTAGAAATGATTATGATCGGTTAATGGTGGTTAATGGAGGCTATCCTGCTAGTTTGCTATGTAGATGTGCTTCAATAGCATGGTGGCTTGCTGGCAAGCGTCCACTTTCCATTATGAATTTTCATAACTCTTCAACTCCAACATCTTGGCATAACAAGATAGCTGAAGACTTTATTGACCGACTGGTAATTAAATCCTCTAAACACATTGTTTCAGTTTCAAAAAATTGTTTAAATTCATTAAAAAATAGGAATTCATTTTTAGATTACGATAAAGCTTCATATATCTATAATGGTATCGAGGACCCGACACTTTTAAATAATTTCGAAATCAATAAGCCTACAAAACCTTACTGCCTAATGTTGGCAACTTACGAACCAAGAAAAGGACATATATATCTTTTGAACGCCTTTAAGGATGTTGTTAAAAATTTTGATGATGTTGAACTAAAAATATTCGGGCATGGCCAAGCTGAAGAAAAAAAACAAGTATCTGATGAAATTTCTAAACTTAATCTGAGGGATAGAGTAATTTTAGGTGATTTTGAGCCTCAAAAAAATAAACTAATTGCTAATGCAGCTATTTTAGTTGTTCCATCTCAAGCATTTGAATCGTTTGGCTTAACAATTATTGAGGCAATGGCATTTGGTGTGCCTGTAGTTACAACAGATGTTGGCGGAATGCCTGAGGTATTAGGTAATTCTTATGCAGGGTATGTATGCTCTAAGGATAATTATAAAGAGTTTGCATTAGCCATACAGACAATTCTTGATGATAGCGAACTTGCATCAACACTAGGTAAAAATGGGAGAGCAGCCTTTGAAGATAGGTTCATTGCTTCAACAATGTCAAAAAAATACTACGAATTAATAAAAAATTAAACATATGACTAAATAGTCCTTTAAAATATAGATATGAAATCTATAATTATTTTTATAAAAAATACTATAAAAAATCTTCTTGATAAAAATGGATACAAAGTTTTTAAAGTTGGGCCATATTCATCATTTGATTTTGAGAGTTTTTTATATCGTCACCTTGCTGTCCATAAAAATTTTTCTTTTCTTCAAATCGGTGCTAATGACGGCGTTATGAACGATCCTATCTATAAGTTTAATAAGGATAATAGCTCTGTTGTAAGTGGATATGTTTTAGAACCATTGCCTGATATTTTTAATAAATTATCTGAAAATTATAATTTCTGCCCAAATATAAAAGCATTTAATGTTGCTATTCATGCCACTGAATCAGAAATGGTGCTTCATAGAGTTAAACCATCTCACAAAGACAAAGTGCCAGAATTTGCAAATGGGATTGCTTCATTTAATAAAACACATTGGGAAAAAACTAATTTAATTCCAGATATAGATTATATGGAGGAGGTCTTAGTTCAATGCACTACATTTCAAGACTTTATAGAGTTGAACGCTATTAAGGAGCTCGATTTACTGCTAATTGATACCGAAGGCTATGACTATGAAATATTAATGTCTATAGACTTTTCACTTACAAAACCAAAAATAATCCGTTTTGAGCATGGAGTTAGAAATAAATTAATGTCTAGTAGTGATTTTATTAATCTATGCAATCACTTAAACTCATTTGGTTATCAAATTATTGCAGAAAGTTATGATGCAACTGCATACCTTTTGGATCCATCTGATCTGATCTTTTAAAACTAATATATACAAATATGTTTTCTGAAAACTTTAATAATAAAAAAATCATTGTTACTGGGCATACTGGCTTTAAAGGCTCGTGGTTAACTGCGTGGTTAACAAAACTTGGTGCAAATGTTACCGGTATTGGGCTAAACCCTCAAACTCAACCATCACATTTTGAAGTAGCAAATTTAACAACCTCTACCAATGACTTAAGAATTGATATTCGTAATAGACTGGAATTGGAAGAGGCCATTGTCAATATCCAACCTGACTTTATTTTTCACTTGGCAGCACAGCCTTTAGTTCGAAGATCTTATGATGACCCAATTGAAACCTGGGAAACTAATGTATTAGGATCACTTCATATATTGGAAGCATTAAGAAAATTGGATAAGCATTGCTCAGTAGTTATGATTACAAGCGATAAATGTTATGACAATGTTGAATGGGTTTGGGGTTATCGTGAAAGTGATCCTATGGGCGGGCCAGATCCATATAGCGCTTCAAAGGGTGCTGCTGAGCTAGCAATACGCTCTCATATAAAATCTTACTTTCCAAAAGAAAACAGCAAAGTAAGAATTGCTTCAGCACGAGCTGGCAATGTTATTGGGGGAGGGGATTGGGCAGTAGACCGTATAGTTCCTGATTGTGTGAAAGCCTGGTCTTCAGAGGGTCTGGTTGAATTACGTAATCCGCATTCAACTCGTCCGTGGCAACATGTCCTTGAGCCATTAAGTGGCTACTTAAGTCAAGCTATAGCTTTATCAAATAAACCTGAATTGCATGGAGAGCCTTTAAATTTTGGTCCGCAGGCTCAACAAAATCATAGTGTTCTTGAATTGGTAAAACAAATGGCATTGCACTGGGATCAAGTAAAATGGAAAGATGTATCTGAATCTGTAGAAGGCCCATATGAATCAGGTTTATTGAAGCTTAACTGCGACAAAGCATTGCATCATTTAAACTGGCATGCAGTTATGGGTTTTGAAGACACTGTTCGCATGACCGCTCAATGGTATCGCTCATACTACGAAAGCCCCAAGGTAATTCTAGCAACTACCAATCAACAAATTGATGACTATACTGCAATCGCAAAAGAACAAGGTTTGGATTGGGCTCAATAATGCTTGATACTATTATAGTAACTAAGTTAAATCAGATTCCTGTCGAAGGGGGCAATGTTCTTCATGCTATGAAAAAAAGTGATAATGGCTATGGTGGTTTTGGTGAGGCTTATTTTTCATGGGTATCTAAAGGCTCAATAAAAGCATGGAAGCGACATGCTAGTATGACATTAAATTTAGTAGTTCCAGTTGGAAGGGTTAAATTTGTATTTTACTGCTCTGAAAAATCCAATCCAGTAGAATTTCGAACTGAAGAAATAGGTGAAGATAACTATGTTCGCCTAACCGTCCCTCCCGGCATATGGTTTGGTTTTCAAGGATTTGAATCAAAAAATAGTTTAGTAATGAATATAGCTAGCATTCCCCATGATGTTAATGAGGTTGAGCGCTTATCATTAGCTGATATTAATTATAATTGGAGTTAATTTTATGAAAGTAATACTACTTGCAGGTGGCTTTGGAACTCGTTTATCTGAATATACTGACTTAATTCCTAAACCAATGGTTTCGGTAGGCGGCAAGCCGATTCTTTGGCATATTATGCAAACCTATGCAGGTTTTGGACATAAAGACTTCTATGTAGCATTAGGGTACAAGGCAGAAGTAATTAAAGATTATTTTTTAAACTATCATTCACTTAATTCCGACTTTACTGTTGATTTAGCTTCTGGATCAGTAAAGCCACATCAAGTAAATGCTGTCGATTGGAAAGTAACCCTGGCTGACACTGGTGATAATTCAATGACAGGTGGTCGTGTAAAACGAATGCAATCTTTTATTGGAAATGAAACATGTATGCTGACTTATGGTGATGGTGTTGCTGATATTGATTTAGATGCATTGTTGAGTTTCCATAAAAGCCATGGAAAAATGGTAACAATGTCAGCAGTTCGTCCTGCTGCTCGTTTTGGCGAGCTTGAAATCAATGGAAATCAAGTAACAAGCTTTCAAGAAAAACCCCAATTACATGATGGCTGGATTAACGGTGGATATTTTATAATTGAACCAGAATTCTTTGATCTTATTGAAGGAGATGCGACTATGCTTGAACGAGAGCCTCTAGAAGCTGCTACGAAGGCTGGTGAATTAATGGCTTACCAGCATGAAGGCTTTTGGCATTGCATGGATACTAAGCGAGATCATGAGCTTCTTGAATCATTATGGGCTAAAGGCGCACCTTGGGTTAAATAAATTACCATGCGTATACTTATTACGGGTGGTTTTGGTTTTGTTGGAGGTCGCCTGGCAGAATACCTCTTTCAATCAGGATACGAGGTCGTTCTTGGATCTCGCAATCAAGATATTCCTCCTAGGTGGTTACCTCAAGCTCAAGTTGTAAAGACTACTTGGAGTGATGTATCTCAACTTGAGAGGATTTGTGAGGGAGTCGATGTGATTATTAATACGGCTGGCATGAATGCTAAAGATTGTATTGAAAACCCAACAGCTGCCTTGGATTTTAATGGGAAGGCAACGGCAAGGCTCTTAGCAGCGGCTAGCAGAGCAGGTGTTAAGAAGTTTATCTACCTATCTACTGCGCACGTTTATGCTAGCCCTCTAGTAGGAGTTATTACCGAAGATATGGTGCCACATAATCCCCATCCCTATGCAACATCAAATCTCGCAGGTGAGCATGCCGTCATCGAAGCCACTAAAAATGGAATAATTCAAGGTTTAGTTATACGTTTATCAAATATTTATGGCACGCCTATGGATCAAGATATAAAATGTTGGAC
>MDTF01008983.1_pt1 | contig 32427 bp, 29 predicted proteins | sample 811191 | NCBI WGS metagenome assembly MDTF01 (sample SAMN05326649, study PRJNA326480) | marine metagenome | isolation source: seawater | place: Southern Ocean | collected 2011 | reverse complement strand
TCAAGATAATATCAAATATTCGTTTGTTGATCCAAAATAACTTATTTCCATATAAATGTTGAGAATTGTCCATTTTTATATCATATCTTTTATTGTCAAATAATTACATAATCAAATTTAAATAATTAATCAATTATAATTAATATGCTCTACAAGATAATATCTGAACTTTTTCTTAAATTCTTCAAGCTTAAATATCTTAAGCCAATTTTATAATGCAATTCGTTGTTTTGTTTCATAGGGATAAATTTAATTCTATTTTTTGACAAAAAGTTTTTAAACCATAAATAGTAAAATTACGTTTAAAGTCTGCTATTAACTTCCTATTATTGTTATTTTTAGGTAATTTTATAAATAAGGATTTTTACAAAAGATTTCTACCAAACTTATAATTATGAGAAACATATTTAATTGCATCAATATATCCTTCAACACTACCACAATCAAAACGTTTACCATTTAAGAGTACTGTCTCAACCATATTATTTACAGCTTGCGCATTTATAGAGTCCGCAAGCTGAATTTCATCGGCAACACCGATTGTTTGATTTCTCAATATATCAAATATATCAGGTGTAAGTATATATCGACCAATACTGGCTAAATTTGAAGGTGCATTTTCAAAGTTTGGTTTTTCTATCAGACCTGTTACCAAACCTGTTTCTTTATTTGACATAATTACACCATATTTTGATATGTCAGGGCCCTTAACTTCCATTACACTAAGCTGTGATTTACCAGATTTTTCAAAACCTTCAATAAGGTCTGAGGTAATACCATTTCCTTTATATGTTAAGAAATCATCAGCTAAGAGTAATGCAAAAGGCTCATTGCCTACTACTCGCTCAGCACAAAGCACTGCATGACCAAGACCTAATTGTTCTCGCTGCCTAACAAAAACGCACTCTATACCCTCAGGTAAAATATTTTTGACCATATCGGCCATTTGATTTTTGCCCTTTAAACGCAAAGCCAATTCAAGTTCATTATTACCATCAAAATGGTCTTCAATTGCACGCTTATTACGACCAGTAATAAAAATTAATGTATCTATACCCGCAGCAATAGCTTCTTCTGCTGCATATTGTATAAGTGGTTTGTCTATAATGGGTAAAAGCTCTTTAGGCATCGCTTTAGTAATAGGCAGAAACCTTGTTCCCAATCCTGCTACCGGGAAAACTGCTTTTCGAACCTTCGATTTCATTTTAATTTATCCTTTGCTTAAGAAGTAACCTTGTTAAAAAAAATTTAATAAGATTCTATATCGTCTATAATAATTATCATACGTATTAAGCAAATTGTTAATAATTTTAATTACACATATATTTAGCTTATGGAGAATAACATGATTGATAATATTTTTGCCAAGTTTGATGGCGCCTTTGCGCGTCCAAAATTTAGAGCTTCGATTACGGCTAATACCTAGTTAATAAGGCCTTCAAGTGTTTTAGGGATAGCTGGTAGTTCATTAAATGACGACCACACAATTTTTGACTTTGGTCTAAAAACAACCCATATTGTCACAAAAATTAATTTGCAATAATTCCATAAAGTGGCATTTTCAACATACCAACATTCTAGCTGCCCCTTGTAAGGCATTATTGTGAGATCATAAAAATTTTTTACATCGGAGGAACCACACATTACTTCCTCCTCGTCTCTAAATACGACAGAACCTATGCCGGAAAGCCCAGGCTTAACTTGAACAATAATGGACTGTAAATCTTCGGGAAATGCATTAAAACACCTTTGAGTTTGAGGCCTTGGACCTATAAAGCTCATGTCGCCTTTTAGAATGTTTAATAACTGAGGAATTTCATTAATCTTACTTTTCCTGAGTAAATAGCCAAAAGGCAAAACTCTTGGGTCGTTTTTAACTGTCACCGTACCAGTGCCGATATTAGGGCTATTTTTTTGCATTGTAGAAAACTTCCAAAGTTGAAACTCCCTATTTCTAAAACCTATTCTTGGTTGCAAAAAAAAGATCTCACCTTCGCCAGTTAGCCTAAGTATTATAATAATAATAGTTAACAATGGCGCAAATATAAATAAAACGACACTCGAAAAAATAATATCAAATATTCGCTGCATGTGCCTCACCTGCTAAAAAAAGAATTAATTTGAGTTGTTATCTGTTCCAACTCAGGTTTTGTAATATTAGTAGAGCACGGCAGTGACAGTGCTTTTCTATGAATTTTGTCACTAGCATCATTCTTGTTAACATAAATGCACGAATTGTACATTGGTAGCTGATTCATTGGAACCCAAAATTGGCGACACATTATGCCATTTGACTTCATAAAGTGCAACAACTCTGACATTCTTGAAGTTGTAATTGTAAAAAGCCATTCATTTGAAACTATACCAGTTTGTACAGTTTGAAATTGGATATCGCCAATACCTTCAAGAGTTTGACGATAATAATTAGCGGTATTAATCTTGGAAAGAATAAATCCTTCCAATTGTTCTAATTGAGCCACCCCAATAGCTGCTAGCACATTAACTAAACGATAATTATATCCGACCTCGTCGTGAAAATAGGTTTCAGAATCGCGTTTAGCAGTCGTGGTTAAATGCTTAGCTCTAGAGATATATTTCTCATTACTTGAAACAATCATCCCACCGCCACCCGTACTCATGATTTTGTTACCATTAAAGCTAAAACATCCAATATCACCTATGGTACCAGCATATTTGTTTTTATATTTTGAGCCCAGTGCCTCTGCTGCGTCTTCCAAAATTGGTAGCTTATATTGGTTGCAGATACTGAGAAGCTTGTCCATGTCACACATATTTCCTTGGACGTGCACAATCATTAGCGCCCTAATAACTCTACCTGTTTTCTTGTGTACCAATGTATTTGAGTGGTCCAATCTACAATTAGCAATTAAAAAATCTTCAAGAACTTCGAGGTTCATTTGCCATGTGTGCGGATCTATATCAATCAATATTGGCTCAGCACCCACATAAGAGATCGCATTAGCCGAAGCCACAAAAGTTACATTCGGCATGAGCACAAATTCGTCTTTTTGAACTCCAAGTAACTGCAAGCCAATATGTAATGCAGAGGTTCCATTGACCACTGATACGGCACTTTTTTCTCCTAAATAATGTGCAAATTCATGTTCGAATTTATCCACAAAGCTACCCGCGGTTGATATCCAACCGGTGTCCAAGCACTCCTTTACGTAGGCCCACTCATTTCCAGACAAATTAGGTAAACTCAAAGGTATCATTTGGTAATTCCATGTTGGTCATAAAAAGATTCATATGGTATGGTAACATCCCTTAAATACTCTATGTACCACTGTACTGTCTTGGTTACTCCTTTTTCCCAACTAGTATTAGGATTGTAATTTAAGTCATTTTTAGCCTTTTTTATATCAGGACAACGTCTAGATACTGAACCTGGGAAAGTTGGTGCAAATTCATAATCCCCACTGAAGTTCATTAAATTACCTACAAATTTTGTTAGTGTTTCAATTGAAATTTCGTCCATATCTCCAACATGATAAATCTCTTGGTCACTTCCATTCTCCACAGCCAAAACAGTCCCAATAACTGCATCTTCAATATAATTGAAGGACCGTGTCTGATCATGACCATATATTAAAAACGGAGATTCATTATTTTTAAATCTCTCTACGAGATGTGGTATCACATGACGAAACCCCATATTTGGCCCGTAGACATTATGATACCTGACAATCATCGCCTCAAAGTAACCCTGCTTAGCATAGCTTATAAAGCCCGACTCGCCCAGTATTTTTGTTATAGCATAAGTAAACCTGGGGTGACGTACATCTTCAATTGTCAACGGAACATTTTCATCAGTTGGGACAGCAAACCCAAAAGCTTCAACAGTTCCAGCGTAAGTTTCGCTCGTCGAGCTAAACACTACCCTTCCACATTTGGCTACTTTCAGCCATTCTAAAGTATTTAATATCAGCATAGAATTAATTCTTATTACTTCATGAGGAATGGCGTTAACGGTATCGACGCCCACTACTGCTGCAAGCATGAAGACGTAATCATAGTTATTATCAAGCTGTGTGAAGTTTTTAAAGTCTGTTAGGTCTGCATGTAATATTCGGAGGCGACCTGAACTTATACATTCATCAAAAAATTTCGAATTTAAATTACTTTTTCTGGAGAAATTATCAACTACGTCGATTTTATAGCTTCTATTTTTTAGCAAGTAATCTGCTATATTAGAGCCAATAAAACCACCACCACCAATTATTAATACTTTTTTCATTTTGTTTCCTTGTTATTGCCCACACCCAAAGTAAAAAAGTTCACACCTTGCTCGTACTGTGAGGGCATTTCTTTGATATTTAACAAACCCACAGTATCAATAACGATAAGATTTTTTTTCATATTTGCAATTAATTGATATATATTCTCAGATTCTAAATAACTTTTATGGCCTGTGGTGATAATTAATACATCTAGTCTATTTTCAAAAAACAATTGTAAAGAATTTTCAACATTTAATTCTAGTTCGGCCCACATGTTTACGTAAGGATCGTGGCAAAAAATATTGTCGAAGCACCTTGAAAGCATTTTATAAAAACCTTCCACTGGACTGAACCTTGTGTCCCCGATACCTGGACCGTAAGCAACCCCTAACAAGCCAATCCTTGTTGTTTCCTTCCCATGGTTTTTTAGTATTGTTTCAACAAAGTTGAAACAATACTTTGGCATTTCATCATTCAGTTTGACTGCATTTACCGAAGATTGTAATCCTGATGTAAGGCCAAAGAAATTTTGGCTAGCCCAACTTGCCATCAACGGATCTTTAGTTAGGCAGTAACCCCCTACGCCAATGCCAGGATACATCAGATTTGCATGGGTCGGGCGCAATCTTATAGCGTCGACGACTTCAAACAAATCAACACCTGACAATTCAGCAAAACGCGACCATTCAATCGAAAAAGAGATATTCATTGCTCTGTATGAATTCTCCAAGACTTTAGCCATCTCAGTCGCCTCGGTGGTTTTTAAGCGCGTCAAAGGGAAATTTTCTACTGAAATTATTGTTTTTAAAAATTTTTCAACTGCATTAGCGCTATCTTCATCAATTCCCGAATAGACCCTATAGAAATTTTTTATTGAATTTATATAATTTGGTCCAGGCATAACGCGTTCATAAGAATGCCCAAGCTTAATATTTTTTGAACTTAGTCCCCTGGCCATCAAGCATTCAACGAGGATTGGGTGAACAATTTTTCGGCAAGTCCCAGGCGGCACAGTAGTTTCTATTAAAATTAATACGTCTTCTCGGCAAACCTTTCCTATTGATTCAATGGCCTTCTTAAAACCAGACAACGGAACATCAAAGGATACTAAATCTCCAAATTCATTGGTAAATTTGTTTACATCTAAATTAATGTCTACGATAATAACTTCTGCAAATGCAAAACTATCTGTATCGTACGTGGCATAAAAATTTCTATTTTTTTTTGATTTCTCGAAAAGATCAAGAACAAGCGGATCTGATGAAATTATAGGACAGAGGCCCAAATTTATTTCCGCTATTTTCCAATAAGAATCAGATTTTTTTTGATCCAAACCAATCACTGCGTATTCAGCGGCGTCGCTGTTCGCTACTACTAGGGACATTGCAGCTCCAACGAACCCCAAGCCCTGAACCGCAACAATCTCCTTGTGTTGATTTGCATGAATAAATTCACTAAGCGCTGTTGTGTCTTTGCCAATTGGCATCGAGTATGCTTTGCCAGTAATTGGAGAAACTGATTTGATTGGTTCGTTCATAATATGATCTTTTTTACACCTTTAATGAAGTGATCCTGCAAATTAAAACAGTATCATAATATACTAAAATAGAAAGTCTGATACTCAGAAAAATAACTGGTAGATATGGATTATCTATCGAGTAAAATATCGCCAATTGTTAGGGCATCAGTTTTTTCAAAAACTTTGTCAAAGTTCCAATTAGGCCACCATCCAGAAGCCAGCCTTAGTCGCAGTTTATTAATGGAAATTTGAATAGATATTGGGTCATTTATATCAAAAAAAATACAGTTTTCTGAAGGAAAATTAAATGAGTAATCGCGATTTGGGCAGAGGATTGGGATATTGCACTTAATGGCCTCTAATAGAGGCAACCCAAGACTTTCGCATGAAGATAAAAATAATAATGCGTCAGTATCTTTATAAATTTCAAAAATCTCAGCTCGAGATACTTTGCCGATACATGTCACGTGAGGGCTGGCAAAAGTTATTTCCCCGGGCGCAGTTGTAAATATAATTTCTAAATTTTCGTTATGGCTAATATGATCAACAAATAAATGATTTTTATGCTGATAACCTGCAGCCGGATAAACCATCCTAATCTTATTCTGGGAAGCCTTAAGTCTACGCCTGGCGTCTCGCCGAAAGTCAGGCCACATGAATGAATTTGAGGTCACCTGCATCACCTCAACACGTGATTTATGATTGATTAACTTTAAAATCTTAATCTTCATTTGTAGTGATTGAACCAGCACAACATCGTTCTTCTTGAGGAAAATTTTAAATATATTTCTAAAAAGTAGAAACTTCCAATATTTGAAGTCAAAAAAGGAAAAATCATGGAAAATTAATGCTTGATGACAAAGAACATATTGCCTCGCTTTAGTATTTAATGGCAAATCCCCCAAAACTAATATATCATTTCTTGATCTGTGTAAAAGGAACCAGAAGAAAATTTCCACAAGGCGCGAGACTATGCCCAATCGGTATTTTTTAAAAATTACATTTTTACATTGGACTTCATATTCCTCTTCAGAGGAGCTATGGTAATAAATAGTTTGAGGCGCGATGTCTTTTTCAAATTCAATTTGATTAAGTAGGCCCTTTACGAATTCTTTAGCCCCTAGACCAACCACATTTGCCATATGCACATCAAGCTTTTTCATTATCAGTCAACCTGCTAAATTTAAAGAAACAAAAGTGTTCAATTATTCGTCTAATTAAGTTTATAGTTTTTGAGGAATAACAACAAGCCAATGAAAAATCTAATTTCTGATCAACTTAAAACGGTAAATACTGCACGGCAAAAAATGTGATACGCCAAAACATAATCCTACAAATTTTTTTGCTCTTTTTCGAAATTAATTATAATTCCAATAAAAAATAAACCCATAACAAATATTAAGAATGAACTCACGCAAATACAGCCGATGAACGACGCCAAGAACAATTTGCTTGCTTTGGATAATTCTTTGAAAGAATTTTTAATAAAAAGAATACAAAGAAAAATACTAACCAAACCTCCACTAAGCATTATCTGCAAAATAGCAGAAGTCGGTGCAATGGCTCCGTCCATGGGTTTTTCTTCTAAATATCTATTAACAAAGCCGAATGGGGTTTCTTGTAAAAGGTAGTAGTCTGGCACAACTATGTCAGCTAAGTTAAGGCCATAACCAAACAAAAAATAATACCAATTATGAAAGATTGCTTGTATAGCAAATCCATCCTTTTTTGCAGCATAAATGAGCATATCATAACTCGACAGTTTCCAAAGCAGAGTAGTTAGATAATGAGTGCTACTAAAAAAGAAGATAGTCCCAAAAATAATGAGAGTAAAAATTAAAACCATCTTAAAATCAGACAGAGAATAAAATATTATTAATGCAATAAATAATGCTAACACTGAACTTGCAGAAAATGACATCGCAATGCCAGATACAATAAAAAGTGAGAATAAATTTCTGTATCTATCCGATATTAGTCGGACGTTTATTTTCCTAAAAACCAAGTAATTTTGAAGAAGGATCGCTAAAACTAGTGTCGCTGAAAAGTGTCGAGGCTCTCCACCAAGGGATGACATACGGTGAAAACCTCTATCCATTGCATGCGAGTTTAAACCACCGTCTATACCTCGACCCACAGCATCACTTAAAAACCAAAAATCAAACCAAGGAACTCCAGTCTTATAAAAAACCATCTGCACATACCCGACAATTACTAATAAAATACATCCATAAATATAAAACGACATTATCTTTACATGACTAATTTGTGATTTTTTAGGTAATCTTACTAATTGAAAGAATGTCATAATAAATAAAATAGCCTGAATAATAGGACCATAATAAGCACTTATTTTATTTCTTCCCAATTCCATAGCAAAGTCGAATCTGCCATCATAATAGTTATAAATATAAGAGACTATTGTTATGAAAACCATATAAGAAATAAATAATAGTAAAAAATTGTTTATTCTTGTGTGTGATGTTAAAAATATCAAAAATAAAAATAGAGGTAAAATTTTATAAATACTAAACTGAAAACTCATGATGCCAAAAGATGCTGAGTAAAATGGCATGATGAAAGCAGATAGCAACAAAAAGCTATTTAAGCCCTTTTTTAAAAACAAATTATGTAATCCTTTGAACACCCAAGGCGCCCAAATAATCCAATTTATTATTATTCCAATAGTAGCCATAGTTTTACCGTGTATAAATATTTCAGATATTTACTGCTGTAGTAATTAGCGTAATCCAGTTATGTATCTTGTTTACCCTTTTTTTTAGCGTGGAAAGACTGTTGTCTTGCTATTGTGGCTAGTATCGATTGCTTCCCAGACAACTTACTATCAATCCACCCAATCAATGAGCCCTTTCGGCCGGGAAAGATAAGCTTCAAACCTGGTTCATAAATTATTTCTGAATATCTTTTATACGAGTGGTCACCATAGAGATTTTGGATACAATTAAATTGTTTTTCCGACGCTGCTGCAAGTTTAAACCCAAAAGTATAATATTTTTTTCCCAAAATTGTATATATTAATTTTACAATCGCTTGGTTATTCAACGAATAATTTGCAAACATCCCCTCTGTTTTCAAAACCCTGTAAGACTCTTCTATAGCACTATTAAAATTAGGTACATGCTGTAAAGTTTGCACGGTCCAATAACCATCAAAACTTTCATCATCAAATATTAGATCAGTAGCATCACCTAGTACTAAATAAATATTATCCATATTATTGCCCAGAATTTTCATTGCATGACGGAGATTCTCTTCAATCATATCCAAAATTACTACAGTAACATCTGGGCGCAAGGTCGGCAAATCTTTCCAATGCCATCCATAACCTCCACCCACATCTAAAATTATTCCATTTTTGGGAATCTGCGCTAAAAATATTTCAACTTCTCGTTGCATAACTGGTATCGAATGACTTTTTGGAATTTCTTCCCAATAATCGACACTAGTTTTTGCAACTCTTTCCCTCATCACTATCTCTTCCAACTGCCCCTCAATTTTGAAATCATAGGTATATATTCCATCAGGAAGTCTAATTAACTTGTCTAGTATGTGTTTCATTCTTAGTTTATGATCCTTTGTTTTAAAGGTTTAAATGTAAGTGGTGTTTATAAGAAAGTTTAAAGTTAAAATGTTAAAAATTGTATAGGTTACTAAACAGATCAGGAAATAATACTACTTAAATGAGGTTCGTTGGTAAACATACGCAGACAATTTCAATTTTATAGCAGTTAAAATATCACCAATAGTAATTGTTGGGGCGGTTATTGTTGTAAATTCAAATTTATTCGTAGCAAATTGCAATATTTATAGCACACGATATAGAAAATGTATTGTGGCTTACATGTCTTAATGTATTAAGTAGGAGTATTATGCCCCTAAGCTCGTACTTTCAAAGACTCCTTAACACATTCTTGAACGTTATTGGCAAGAATAATAAAATTTGCCGTGCGATTAACGACCTGATTTAGACAGCGCGAATACCCCACCGCCAGTAATAAAAAAATCTACTAATTTAAGGACAGATTATCATACAAATTTAGCAAAACATCGGAAGTGATATAACTTCACCTATCAGTTTATAACTCTGTCCATTCAAACCAGATTTAAAATCAACTACACCTTTCGGGGTGTTTTCATTAAGCCCACCTAAATCATACCAACTGCATCCATGAGTTTTAGCATCAATTATAGCCCTCCAAAGCATCGCATAATTTGCTTGCATTTTTCTTCCATCAGCGTTCGTGTTACCTATTAAGTAGGTCGCTGTATCCCCATGGATAACTGAGACAAGAATACCACATAACTCATTGGTGAATTCATTTCGAACAGCATAATAACATAGCTCCCAATCAGTGCGTGAAGCAGCGCATAAATGTCTCAGAAGTGCTGGTGAGATTCCAGAAAATCCTATTCCTTTTTGTGCATCGTCATAAAAAGAAATTAGCTCATCTAACACCTCTGGAGTCCATTTAACCTTAATCACGTTAACTTGATTTTTAAAAGCTTTTCTAAGGCTCCCCCTCCACCTGCCTTTCAGATTCGACATCAAATCACTTTCTTCTGTAATGAGAGAAAGGTGTGCAGATGCCCATGGATGCACGTTTTTTCTCATATACAAACGGTTTTTTTTCAAAAATGAATTTGGAGTATCCATACTCAATATTTCAGGTGCCATAAAAAGAACCCACCATCTCTTAATTTTGGCTAACTTTTTAAGCGCACTTATAAGCTCTGATTTGATTGAAGTGTCATCAGAAAAATTTTCGCAGCCAATAAGCAAAGGTCCTCGATTAAGTCTGGCAATCCCCCCCCAAACAGAGACAGATTTAGTTAATATTTGAGCTAAAGCGATAGGATTGCCCGAAACATCTTCCCATAAATAACGAATTGGCTTCCACCCCTCGCTCATAGATTTTGCTTTGCCATACTCCCATGATTGAATTAAATTCGACTTAGCAACATTTGGCCAGTGAACTTCCCACTCGAATTCTCCTATTTCTCTACACTTATAATTATTTGATGTCATCATTAGAACCCTGGATTTTGTATGATCTTACTAATTTTTTTATTCATTCTACTCGTATTTAACTGCTGGTGATTGAAAAAGAACAACGTCCGATCGAGCCAACTTGTGCATTGCTCCGTGAGACCTGGATTGTCTCTCAGTTCAGTAGGTAGATCAGGCCACTGCATAACCAACTGCATATTTTGATTCAACAATGAGAACCGTCGCTCTGCAATTTTAGGTGACGAACAAATCATGCCAACCAAATAAGGGCAATTTAATGAATCTTGCTTTTGAAGTAGAGACCAATCTGAAATTTCTGTTAACAGTTCAATTAAATCCATTGAATTAGTTTTTCGTAAAATGCTATTGGGCAAGTAATTCTCGAGGTAATTTGAAGTAACCATTTCTAATTTAGAATTACTTTTTGTAAATTTAATCACTTCCTCACTTTTGTTCCAAATTCTTTTCCAACGCACATTTGGTTTAAATGGAATTATTTTTTTTAATGCTTCCCGCAGCATCCATCTAATGGGGAATTTCTCCACCTCATGTGTTTCTGTTGAAAAGCATTTATCCCGGGAAATTATCAATGATACTGTTGGAACTGGAAAATGTTTATGCGGAGAAAAAATTAAATAATCCCCCTCCCATTTATGCGACAATTGTGGACTCATGATATGAGCACAATCTTCAATTAATTTAGCATTATGTTTCTTGCAGAAATCACTACTCTTTTTTTGTCCAGCGATCTGTCCAAAATAATGGACGTGTACAAATATATCAATATTTTGTGTATTTTCAAATTCAGTATAGTTTGGCAACAAACTCTCGTTTAGAGCATAGAAATTCAAATTGACTGGGAGATTTCGTAAATATCGAAGGCTTTGGCCGCAAAAGTAACCAGGTAAATATACATTTACACGTCGTTTTTTTTCCTCAGAAATTTTCATACAAATCGCGCCTAGACACAGCGCTCCACTACTACACCAATAAATATGGTCATATCCATCAGGAGCTTTAAGCTCTGTTGTCGTAGTGGAACACCATTTTAGAAGTTCAAATAAAGTCAGGCGCGGGGAAGAATAAAACATACTCTATCTTTTCTGAATTACTGAAAATATTTTCTTTGCTTTTTGTCTTGCCTGATTATATCTCCAGTTTATTCGTCCATCGATTATAGCTCTTGTGAGTGGCATAGTATCTCCAGGAACAATGTTTTGTCGAAAAATAAATCCTCTTGAGGGACTTTCTCTGAAACTACCACGAACGTTAGAAAAAACAAAATCAAATCGACTTTTTGCTATAGCTATTGCGCTTTTATTTACTGATTCAACCGTCCCAAACGGAAAGGCAAAGCAATTAATTTTAGTATCTACTAAATTTTCTAATCTATCTGCTGATGACACTATCTCTGAAATTAGATCGGCAGGGTCATCTATTGACGCTAGCAAGGGATGACTTTTTGTATGCGCACCAATCATGTGTCCATGATCGACGAGCCACTGAATATCATTCCATGACATTGGCAAAGCTTCATTTCTATTTAATACACGTCGTGGGGAATTTGGATAAAAAGTTTGGTTCATAAACGTAATAGATTTCCGCTCACCAATAAAATCTTCAGTAATGAAAAATAGGCCCTTAATTCCATATTTTGATAGTACTTTTTCTGCTAAAATTCTGTTAGAATAAAAACCATCATCAAAAGATATTAACACTCTAGGTTGGTTATTTGAATCTGAGAATTTATTATTTAATTGAAAAGGGTCTATAAATTCATAATGGTTTGACGTGTACTTAATAAATTCCTCAAACCACAAATAATGACCGTTAGGAACATCATGCAATGTAATAACAACCAACCCTTTCTTAGGGCGAGTAAATGATACTAGTGGATAAGCTATCAATGACATGATTTGTCGGCTAATATTTGACATTTTCTATTTTCCAGCCAAACCTAATAGCTCTGTCTTGAATATGTAATAAACTATCCAAGGATATCTGATAAAATTTTTGATATTTAAATGCTTTCGATAAAAATATCTTCGTTCTACTAGCCATTTCGAAGATAGTGTGACTGTAATATTGTTGTCGTGTTTTCTAGAGTGCTCAACCACATCAGGAACTGCAACAATTTGATTATACAGTGATAGTCGCACCCACATATCATAATCACCAAGAAGATCGAAAAATGGATCAAACTTTTCTTTTATTAATATGGATTTTTTGATAACTACTGAGCCAATAGAAATTGAGTTCCGCTTAAACAAGGCATTAGTAATGTTTCCAGAAACCAAATACTTTAATTCATTTGAAATCATTACGCCTTCAGAATTAATACTATCATAACCACCGTAAACTATATCATATCCACTCACTGCAAGTGTGATTTGTTTATCTAGTTTAGTTTCAGTCCATATGTCGTCACAATCTAAAAATGCAATGTAATCGCCAGTACATTTCTCTAGAGCAAGATTTCTTGCTGTATATAAAGTGGTGAACTCGTCAGCCTTATAATATTTAAGCTTACCTCCATAGGACAGAGCAATTTTAGCACTATTGTCACTAGATTTATTATCCCAAAAAACTATCTCCCAATTTTCATAAGTTTGCGAAAAAACTGAATCAATAGCTTCATTCAGAAACTCATCAGAATTATGGCAATTCATAATAATACTTACTAAAGGAAACCGCACTTTAATTCAAAATCTCAAGTAAATGAAAACTTACGTAATCAACGTCTTCTAAACTTAAATCTGGATGTAATGGCAGGGTAATCAATTTTTCATACGAAATATCAGTTTTTAATAGTTGCTCAGATGCTGAACTCTTGAAAAAAGAAAGATGATGATTTGGAAAATAGTGGACACCTGATTGTATTTTTTTAAGTGATAGTTGATGTATTATATCGCTTCTCAATTTAGAAGATAAATTTTGAACCACAAATATATGTGGAACTACCTCATTATAATCTAAGGGCAAGAAGCTCAGCTTGGAGCATTGCGATAAATTTTTGAGATATCGTTTAGCCAAGGACTGGCGAGCAAGTGCCGCATCCTCAAATTTTGCAAGTTGTTCAATCCCAATAGCTGCCATCAGATTACTCATATGATAACGCCATCCTTGGTGAGTTACATCAAACTCCCAACTCCGCTGTCCTTTAAAACGCTTTTCAGTATCGTTCTCGACTCCAAGCAATCTTGCATCTCGAATTTTATCCAAAACGTCTTGGTCTTCGGTCACAACACAGCCACCTTCTCCCGACGTTACGTTTTTGATACCATCAAAACTGAAACAGACTATGTCGCCAAAACTACCTATTTTTTTCTTATTATAGGAAGAACCAAACGCATGAGCTGCATCCTCTACTACCCGAATATTATTTTTTTGCGCAAAATTGTAAACCTTCTCTATGTCCCCAACGCCACCAGCATAATGTACTGGTATTATAACCTTGGTCTTTTTGGAAAGCTTAGTAGCCGCATCAGTCACGTCAATACAAAAAGTTTTTTGATCAATGTCACACGCTATCGGTTTAGCCCCAGTGGCTGCAATGGCTTGAAACGTGGCAACATAAGTTAAAGATTGTACAAGCACTTCATCACCAGGGCCAATTCCGAGTGCCTGCAGAGCTAAGTGAAGAGCCGCAGTTCCAGTATTAACACAGACCACAGGTCTGGAAAAAAAAGTTCCCAGTTCAATTTCAAATTTCTGGACCTCAGCCCCCATACCCAGAAACTCACGATCTAACACCTGCAATACAGCGGCCTTTTCTTCCGGACCAATACAAGACTTCGAAAGTCGTATTTCCCGATGATCATTCATTTTTGCCATGGAATGTTACCTTTTGCATATAATTGTTCCAAATAATCACGATCCCGTCTGGTATCCATACATTGCCAGAAACCTGTATGCTTAAAGGCCATAAGTTCACCAATTGACGCGACTGTTTCTAAAGGTTCTTTTTCCAGGATCATCTCGTCGTCTTCAATTAGATCAAAAAACTCTGGGTTGATTATAAAATACCCACCATTTATCCAGCTGCTTTCTGTTTGCGGCTTTTCTGAAAACAATGTAACCTGGTTTTCTTCTAATAGCATCTCCCCAAATCGTGCCGAAGGGTGAACAGCGGTGCATGTTACCATTTTACCGTGGCCTTTGTGAAACTTTACCAATTCATCCAAATTAACGTTTGTCAGCCCATCGCCATAAGTAAGCATGAATGTCTGGTTGCCAATATGTGATTTTAATCGCTTCAGACGTCCCCCAGTCATAGTGTGTAGACCCGTATTCACTAGGCTAACGTTCCAATCAAGATTGGGTGCTGCAACTTTATTTATATTACCTGTAGAAAGGTCGATACTAAAATCTGAATTATTGAGATAATAATCTTTAAAATACTGTTTGATCACATGTGATTTATAGCCGAGGGCTAAATAGAAATCTTTATGTCCAAAACTCGCATAAGTTTTCATAATATGTTCAAGCAAGGGAACCCCACCAATTGGAATCATAGGCTTGGGTATTTCATGGGTATATTCAGAAATACGGGTGCCAAGACCACCGGCTAATATAACAACTTTCATTATAATTTCTCCAACTTTTGATCCAATGATGTACTTCGCCCAATGCCACGGTATTTTTTGAAGTTTTTGGGGTTTAAATAACGACGGCCATCTATGATAGGCATATCGCTCACTCCAGGTATTTGATGTAATTTTTTATATTCTGGCCACGATGTTACCAAGATTATTATATCCACATTTGCAGTAACATAATTTAAATCGTCTGAATATTCTACATCAAGGTGGTGTGTGTTTTCTCGCATATTCTCGATTGCTATAGGGTCATGAGCTAGAATTTGCGCATTCTCCTTAATCAATAGTTCAATTATATGTTTTGCTGGCGTTTCTCTAACATCATCAGTCCCAGGTTTGAATGCTAAACCTAGAATTCCAACTCTTTTACCATCGAGTTTTCCCAGTTCTTTTCTAGCCAGACCGACAGTTAAGGATGGCTGTTTCACATTAGTTTCCACTACAGATCTTAGTAGATTCATATTGTGGCCCATTGTCTTTGAATACGAAATTAAAGCTTTAGTGTCCTTAGGAAAGCACGATCCCCCATAGCCAGTCCCTGGATATAGAAAAGATAGTATGCCCGGACTAATCCTTTCGTTCAATAATAGGGGCGACAGGCGACGATCAAGGTGAACAGCATTAAGTACATCAACAGCATCCACCCCATCAATGTCTTCAGACAAATTGGCAATTTCATTTGAGAACGAAATCAAAGTTGCTAAGAGCGCATTTGAGGTATATTTTATCATCTCTGCTGAATTGAGAGATGTCACAATCGTATCCGTATCCTTAAAATATGAGTATAAATCAGACATTAACCTAACGGTTAAATCATCTTGAGCTCCAATAATAATTCGATCTGGCTGCATAAAGTCATCAATTGCTGACCCCTCCGATAAAAATTCTGGATTCATAGAAACGCCCAAGCTAACGCCAAGTTCACGATTAGAGTACTTAGTTAGAATTGGACTAACTATGTCTCTTGTGGTCCCAGGAATAACTGTACTTTTCACACAGACAACGTGGTACTTAGCCGCCATATGTAAAACCTTAGCAAGCTGCTCGGCAGCAACTGTGATGTAATTTAAGTCAATACTCCCATTAGAAAACGGCGTGCCAACTGATATCATAGAAATGTCTGCATTTATTATTGCAGAACTCAAGTCATTAGTGGCCTTTAAGGAACCCGATGAAACAGCCTCCCCTAAGATTTCCGGCAGGCCTTTTTCATGGATTGGAGATAAACCCGAATTAATCATCGAAACTACACTAGGGTTTGCGTCAACACAAATAACGTTATGACCTATCTTTGCAAAGCATGCTGCCGATACCAGGCCAACGTACCCGGATCCTATTATAACAATTTTCAAGAGGTGTTCTCCAAATGCCATGTGAGTGACTTTTTCAAGCCCATCTTAAGTGAAATGTGAGGGCTGTAATCTAGGTCAGAGCGAGCTTTCCCGAGGTCCGGGCAGCGTCTGTTCGGATTGTCAATTAGATATGCGGGGTCGTCACTTTTTTTGAACACGACTGTGCCGTCATAGCCAGTCAATTCTTTAGCTAACTCTTTGACTAAAAGAGCAAGGTTTAAAATTGATACCTCTGGTTTGTCAGAGCCTATATTATAGGATTCACCAGCTTTGCCGCGGACCAAAACCTTTACGTAACCAGCGATTGCATCTGAAATGTAACAAAACGTACGGGTTGCATCACCTGCAGATAATAGTTCAATATCTTTATTCTCTAAAATGTTTCTAAATAAATCAGGTAGAAGTCTTCCGTCATTCAATTCAAGTCCTGGCCCATAATTATTAAATGGTCTTACTATTTTAATAGGTAAATTAAATTGTTGTGAAAAAATTACGCATAGAGTTTCCCCTAAACGCTTTGATTCATCGTAACATGCACGAGGTCCTGTACACGATACCAAGCCTCGATATGTTTCAGGTGTCGGAATCGAATCTGGGCTAGGGTCGCCATAAATTTCGCTAGTTGAGAAAAATAGCATTCCAAGAATAGGATCTTTTTTATCAGATCGCCTTTTAGCATAGTCGAGCAAATACCTTAACCCATTAACGTTGGCGTCTATAGTCTCTATAGGCTTTAAGCGATAGTAAGTGGGAGAAGCAATCGAAGCAGCGTGAATTATATAATCAAACCTAGGACAATCTTCGGGTAAAGGTTTGGAAACATCATGTTTAACCAATTTAACATTACTTTTTTTGGCTAAATTTTCAAGCCACTTTTTTCTACCCCGGCTAAAATTATCGTAGATTGTCAAATTTACTGGAGCTCTTGTGTCATTTTCGCCTATACGACTTAAAAGGTGAATAAACTCATAACCCAAGAAACCAGACCCACCAGTAAAAAGTATATTCGTTCCCGCCAAGGCATCTAGCTCTTCAGCTAGCGCCAACGTCATGAGGTTAATATCGTCATCGAGAGTTAACTCAGTAGAAGTCTGATTTGCGCCAAACATTTTAGTTCCATCCTTGCAGTAAGTTTTTAAAGAAAAAGTGGTCAGTGGATAATACGATCCCTAATCCAATTTAATTTAGGCCCAACAGCTTTTTGTAAAAATAAAAGTGGAAGCCTTTGGTGAGTTGGAAAATTAACAATATGCTTCGCAACAAACTCAGCATTTGGACAGCTACCATCTTTATACCCAAGTGCACTAAAATCAGAGGTTCTACCGCCAAAAATAGTCTCAAACCAAATCCCCAAATCAAAATTTCCTTTAAAAAGATCAATAAATTCGTCTCTGTTTTCCACTAAGAATGAATACCTTATCCAGGAAATTTGTTTAAAATTTTCCTGATCCATTTTGTACCAACCTAATTGCTCTTCAAGCCAAAATGCCAATGATTGTCGATGCAAAACATTAGCTTTCAATCCTCGCAACTGCTCGCGCCCTAATTGTGCTTGGTGTGACGAAAGCCTACACGGATAAGGATACTCTGTAGGCTTCAAAATTCTTAATTCATCTCTGAATGTATAAGATAAATCAAATTTGATTAAAATCTTATGGATAAGAAGACCTATCCATAAAAGATACGGAGAAAAGTAAATCCACTCGAGCAAAAATGCCCGAATTATTTTGAAAGTATCTTTTTTTGGCAGAAATGACGAGTTAAGTTGAATTTCACGTAAATTTTGAGCAATTTTGGCGTCGTTAGTCGTAGCGATACCTCCTAAGTAGGTCGTGATTGTCTTGGAGTGATCAGTAGAAAAAAACGCAGCGTCAGAATGTGCTCCAATCATTATTCCAGAAATTTTGCCCCCCAAAGCATGAGCGCAATCTTCAATTACACGTAAGTTATGAATCTTTGCAATTTTATTGATGCTAATCATGTCACATGGCACCCCAAACGTATGCTGAGCGTAAATTGCTCGTGTTTTAGGAGTAATTGCTTTTTCAATACCTTCGATGGCAATATTAAAATCTCTTAAATCAACATCTACATAGACCGGCTTGACGCCACTATATATTAAAGCGTTGGGCACAACTACGCAGGTAAACGCTGGCATAATAATTTCGTCACCCCCCTTAATTCCCAAAGCTTTTAAGATCGAATAAAGGGCCATTCTGCCAGAACCAAAACTAATACCGTGAATAGTCCCTGCTGCTATCGCAAACTCATTCTCATATTTATTAATAATTACCTCATCGTTGCCTGGCGCACGACTTATCCAAATTTTGAGTGCCTGCAGCCACTCAAAAAAACTGGTGGTACCCATGAACACATTATATCTTTTACGTGGGATTCTAGGCATCAGCTTCAAAACGGAAATAAAAAATCTTTTCATTATTAAAAAATCACTGTTCTCTTTTTTAAATAACATTAACCAATCTAGTATTGGCTACAACCAAAAAGAAGGGTGCAAAATAATTAAAATACGGAACGACTCATGATATATGATTAAAATATTGGAGCATAATATCAAGTTGCTTATTACTAAATTGCTTTGTTGGAATCTTAACCGCCTGATCAGTCCAAATTGGACTAATTCTTTCCTGTTCAATCAAAAATTTACTAAAAGTGTTTGTAAAAAAAGCATCGTCCAAAGCACCTATTGAAAATGAATATTTTATTAACTTTTTTCCTAAATTCAATACAGTACGGCTTGGTAATTTTGACCCACAGGATATTTTAATTGCTTCAAATATTAGATATAACACATCAAAGCCCCTCAGAGCAAAAGTCTCGTGGAAGTGCTCCCAATCAATTATGAAAATATTGTCATCATCAAATAAAATATTACCGTCAAGTGAATAATCGCCATGCACGTGTACCATTCCGTTTAACCTAGAACTACGGCACCATACATCATTATAATGATCAATTGCTCTAACATAAAATTCTAAATTATTATTAGTAATATTTTTCCTTACGGGAGCTTTGGCTTCAAAAAAAGGAATTTGTATCTCAAAAAAGATATCCTCTATATTAGTTATTTTTACAGAAATAGTATGATTTTGCTGATTTAAGTACCACGAATAGCCTAAAAACTCTCTCTGTAGTTCACTAATTCCTACTTTGGAATATGTACTTTTTTTGGCGTATTTTGCTCCTTTAGCCTCACAAATAGATAATATTATTTCTGAACCATGGGTATGGTTTCTAAAAACATGCTTCATTTTAATTAACTTTGAATATTGTAAATGGACTTAAAATTTTGCTTCTTAGTTTGCAAACTAAAATGAACTCAGCCACAAAACTAAAAATATTTCGATCATAAATATTATTAGTCCAAACCCAATATCTTCGGTAATCGCTAAAGCCAGGTTGAGAGAGAATCAATTCTGGAGCCTCAATACTTGGAAAGCAATAATATTTAACAATCTCAGCCTTGTGAAAAGAAGTGGTAATCATCTCATTTTTTGCCATTTTGTAAGTTCTTAGTAAATCTACGCCTATCAGTTTTTTAAGTGTGGTTACTGCTGGTTTATTATAACTCCAGCGGGAGCATGTGACAAATACCGCCTCAACATTTGGTTTGGTCCGGCAATTTTGTATAAAATTTAAACTATCTTCAGAAGGGGCAAACGCAATTACCAACTCAAATTTGATTGCTGGACACACACAACCACCCGCAATTTCTGCTTCATTCGTTTCAAAAAAATTATCACAGTGCAACGCAACAATCGAGTTAAATGGCAACCACCCATTTACAACTAGGATACTTTTATACGAGGTTTCAGCAAGCAAGTGAAGAATAGCGGCGCTCTTGAAATCATCTGACATCTATATTCTTTTCAACTAACATAGCCATAATTATTTCTACTAACTCATCTGGAGAGTTATTAGTATCAAGGGATACAAAATTTGTTTTCTTACACAACAAACTTTGGATGCGATTATTAACAATATCAATATCATCAATTGATAGCTCATACTTTCGTGAGTGTATTTTTTCCGGGCTATTTTTCATAAAGAAAATATAGTCAGGGCTCGGAGCCAGCAATAATAAAAAATTCATAAACCAACGTGGCGTATTTGACCAATCTTTTTCTGTATAGAAATCTGATAAATAGCGATCAAACAATATTAATGTATTTTGATGTGAACTACCGGTAAAAGCTATTCTAAAAATAGTAAAGTAACCTAAAATATAATCAAAAATTTCATATGAAAGTAGTGGGATTATTTTCCAAAGAGGGAATTTGGGACCATAGATATACTTACTGTCAGGTCCAATTAGGTTAGATTTTGTCCGACTTCGCAGAGTTTGAATGCGCGGATTAAACAGGGAGAAAATAAACGCTTTTAAATTTCCTGCTCTCGGGATGTTGTTGAAACGGATATGGTTTAACTCAATTTGACAGTGTGGGGACAACCTTGTCTTTAGGTTTTCAATAACGGTTGTCTTTCCACTCCCATCCGGGCCCACAAATACAAGTAATGTTCGCTTTATAAACATAATTTGGCTCAAACTTTCCCCGTAATAACGATTGTGGAATAATCTAATTTTTCAAAATTGACTGTTTTAAAACCTGCTCTTAAAAATGCGTCCCTGTGGTCGTATTCTGTCCTAGCAAAACCCCATAATTGGCCCCGTTCATATAAATTTAGTTTATTTAAAAAGGTTTTAATAGCTTCTTTTAAAACGTCTGAAAGAGTAGTGCGTTGTATACTGACTGAAATTATAGAAAATTCATTGATGCCATAGTCCAAAATACTTTTAAGAAATTTCACATATTCGTCCTGGTCAAAAATATACTCAATTGCGCGGGCATATGCGAAATCAAATTGTGGTGCTATCTTATCAAAAACATTTGGAAAAAATCCATTGTAAACGTTTATTCTAGTTTCATTTTTTATTAACTTGATAGCTGACTTTGATGGTTCCACAGCTGTAATTTTGGTTTGAACATCCATATTTTCCACTAGCAATTTCTCAATAAGTCCAATTCCACAGCCAATCGATAATACAGAATTTCTAGTTCTAACTTTTGACTTCAAATATTTAACTACCACCATTTTTTTCGATATATAATCATCTGGTATGTCGCTGTAACTATGATATTTTTTAAAAAATTCTAAATAAAAATTATCATAAAAATTTATATCCGCTTTTTTGTATTGTCTAACATCTATGAAATTCTCAAACATGATATCATGCCATGAATTTTGGTATTTTTTTCTCATAATTTTCAATATTCCGTATTAAACTGATTTAAAAAAAGTACGATTATATAGGAAGTTAAGGTCATATAGCTAAGTATTTTTCTTAAATCAATTATAGTCTATTTGCTTATAGCCATGAAATCTGTTTAATTCTTTAATCCATAGTTCTTGCGAGTTTTGTGGGCTCCAAGCGAGCTCATCTCGCACCTTTAAAATAACATCTTGTACCTTATTCGACATCCACCATTCATCTATTTTGAAGTAATTGTTGTTGATGAACTTAGCGGCGCCTTCGGGTGAATAATAAAAAACGTTCACTGACATTAGTTTTTTCACCAATTCCTCGTATTCTGGTGTAAAATCATAGAGGCCTGGTGAAACAAACAATATAAAGGGCTTATTTACGAACAGTGCCTCAATCCATGTTGTCTGCAGGCAATCACCGACATAGAGTTTGGCTTCATTCAAACTCGTATTGAAGTTGATATTTTTGTCAAATTGGACGTTGGAAAATTTCCGTTGCCACCTGTCAGAGTAACGGTTTTTTAAGTCGTCTTTATATAGTCTGACACTTACTTGCTCTTGGTAAAAAGTGCTTAAGGTACCATAAAACTTCAACTGATCGGCAAAATAATTGGTGTTGATGTATGGGTTCATTCCCGAACAATCTAACCGCCTTACGTTGGCTTTAATACTAGTAACGGTGAATAATATTCTAGTTTTGTCCACTAAATTTTTAGAGGGATTTTTGGTATTAGTCAGAAACATTGAAGGCATTGGTTTTAGTCTTGTCGTACTATTTTTTTTAAATTGGTGCCAGTTCCAGCCCCATGTATAAAAATTATCGTATGCATTAATCTCAATAAACGTCTTCTCACTCCGAAATTCCATGCCATAGTTGCCTCCATGCTGCATAGAGACCAACTTGGTTCCACTTAATGAGTTTGTAGCCGACCAGTGCATAAAGGATTCACTGCGGGAATACATCTCGGTTCCAATAATTATAGCTCTGGGAGCTCTGCCATATCGTTTTGATAAATATCGGAGTTTATTATATCCTTCAACAAAGCAGACAGGTAAATACTTTTTCAAATTCCAATTAAGAAAATTAAGAAATTGATTATCACTATAATTGTTGTTCAATTTAGCATTACGAAAATTGGTATTAATTAGATAAGGATAATGCTCAACTCCATCAATGTAGGGATAAATTGGAATTAATTTTTTCACGCCAGATAGTGAAAGCTTAATTTGGAACTTTATAGGAATGGCACCTATGCTTGCCCCTATGGATTTTTTTGACAATACTAATTTAGCCAAGTTATTTAAAATCAGCTTTTTTATGTTGTTATTATCTCCAAAAACTGGTGCTGTAGAGAAATTCAGGCCTTTAGTAGGACCATGTCGTTCTTCATAAATGAGAGATTGTTTAGGCACAAACATCTTTTTAAAACAATAAATGTCATACAAAATCTGACTATTAAATTGATCAGTTTCTACTAATTTTAAAGATTCGTAAGTATTTTTTGGTACAATTCGTTCAAATTTTTTAAAGAATATTTGATTGCTATCTAAGTGGTGTTCTATACCTTCTACCAACCGAAATCGGTCATACATAAAACCTAAAAACTGCATCAACCATGGACCCAAAATTATATGCCAATACCTTGAAGGTAACTTACAATCATGTAAACTATTCATCTCTATGGTTAGTTGTTCTATCAAATCATCTGCAATTTCTAACAAAAACTGCAAACCAATATGATGTTCTTTTGGATTAGTTACCCAGCTAGTTTCTAGCTTTTGCGAAATATAAATTATATCATCTATTTTTGTATAATTATCGCTCATATTACAATCATCTCAAGGTTCTTTTGTTGTTAGTGTGATGTATAACTTTTTTTTATCTACCGTTAATATATAAGGATTTGGGTATGGATCACTTAACATTCTAATTTTATTAGATAAATAAGAATATGGTTTCTCAGAAAGTTCCTTTAATGTAATTTCACTGTCTTCTGGTTTTCTCCTTTTAAAATACGTAGCTTTAGAATGGTCTTGTTGTTTTGGGTGCAAACCTTCTATCAGCATGTGTTTGGTTAATTCAAAACCAATTAACGAGATATTAGAGAATATTTCAGTTAAGGTACCTTCTAACGAAAGAAATTGTTGCTTTAAAATAGGTCCAGTGTCCATATCCTTATTCATCAAAAAGAGAGTTACTGCACTGGAAGTTACGCCATTTATTATTTGATTTTGAATTGGACTACCGCCGCGGTATTTAGGTAACTTAGAGGGGTGAAGCATTATGCATTTATATTTATTAATAAGTTTCTCAGATACAATCAGACTCCAACCATAAAATAATATTAAGTCAGGTTTTATTTTAGAAACTGTAATTTTTTCAAATTCAGCTTCAGACGAAATTATCATAAACTGGTGTTCGGATATTTGATCTTTTAAATTATTGTAAATATTTAGAGCCCAGTCTCTATATCCAACACATAATACTTTCAATTTTTGAATTCCCTTATCAGCTTAAATGCTTCCGCAAAATTTGTGCCTGCTTGAGCACCACGGAGTGAAGCTTGTGTTTGAACTCCCCTCCAAGATCTTGGAAATGGAGCTTCCCGCATTTCAGTTTGATAACATTTTAAAGCTTCCCATTTTTTTTCGACTTGGCTCTCACTAATTTCAATAAAATAATTAGGTTGGAAAGCGTTGTCAAAACCCCACTCGCTTGATGATAACACTTCGTATGAAAGCACCCTATTAACAATATGTTTGGTAGATGGCCTAGTTGCTATAATTGTAGATCTGAATAGGATGCGGTGATCATTGTTGGAATCCACATCCGAGTGCGTGAATACAGTATCTGGCTTAAATTCAGTGATCGTTTTTTCAATTATTTTATTGATTGTTAAAAGTGGCACCTGATCGAACCTACCACAAGGTAAGTTATAAAATTTGAAATCATCTACTCCCAAAACATCAAGGGCCGCTGTTGCCCACAAATTTCTTTCAGCTATTGAAGCAATAGCTTCGTCAGACTTGTAATCTTCATAGCGACAGGTAGAGCCTTCGCCTAGGAATAACACTTTTATATAAGCACCAATTTTTTTATATTTGACAATAATGCCCCCACAGCCAAGTATTTCATCGTCAGGGTGGGCAGCTATTATTAATATACGCTTCATTTACCAGGCACCTTTAGTCCATAGGGATGAAATTTATTTGATGAAAACTTTCCCCAACCTTCTGCAAGGAATAGGGCGTTGCCATTATCAATTATTTTCTTTTGTTTTAAATAAGACATATTATGTGAATGACGTCGATAATTGAACAGGGTTAGTGATATGTGAAAACCAGAAAAGTTTTTATTAATTAATCTTAAAATAAGTTCATAATTTTCCAACCCACTATTTATTTTATCACAATTATAAAAGCTATGTTTATCAAAAAATTTACAATCATAAACGGTACCTGTAGCTAAAAAATCCCCTCTTTTAAAAATTTCGCTTTTATTAAAGCTGGGTAATCTAAATTCTTGAACAAGTTTTCCCGTACCATCAATAACATTATAGTTAGGGTAAATAAACGCGTGACCCTTGCCCAAATATCTTTGAACACTATTGATATATTGAGGCATCAAACAATCATCTGCATCCACCCTAACGATATATCTTCCACGCGAGCGCGCAATTCCATAATTCGACGCTTTCTCTATTCCACAATTATCTATTTCATATACACTAATTCTGTCATCAGACATCTTAGCCAATAGTTTGCTAGTGTTATCTGTGCTACCGTCATCAATAATGATTATTTCATACTTTAAGCTATGATTTTGCTGATTCAAGCAGGATTCAACACAATTCTCTATATATTTTTCATAATTATATGTAGTGATGATTAACGACAGATCCATTAGCACATCACCTTTAATACAAGTCTTTTTCGCGCAAATAATCACCAACAGAAAAAGTTCTTCTCAACTTTTTTCCAACTATATTATTAATTTCTGAGGGCTCAATCGCATCATTGGGACACGGTCTCAAAGGTACAAAATCACCTTCCTGAATTATATTACCAACTTCAATGATTTTATCTGCTCTCAAGGAGCGCCTTTGAACGACTTTAGCGTCAAACTCATTTTTTTCCACAATTTTAATCCCATCACCCAATGCAATTTCAAGTTCTCGCGTGCGATCTACCATCTCGCGCCATGCATTTGGATTCATTGAAAATCGATGATCAGGGCCTTCTCGATTATTATCATCCGTAAAGTGCTTTTCAATCATAGAGGCGCCTAGTGCAACAGCTCCCAAAACTGTGGAGTGCTGAGGAGTGTGATCACTCAACCCCAAAACCATTGATGGATACATCTGTCTTAGTGTTTTTATCACATTTAAGTTTATATATTTAAAGTTTTCTAGATCAGCGGTATAATTTGTGTTACATTGCATCAAGCCAACTTTACGGTTTATGCTAGTTGCCCAACCAACGGCGCTTACAACATCATCTAAACTAGATGCACCACAAGCTATAAAGTAAGGCTTGTCTTGTTTTGCAACTTTTTCGATCATATCACGCCAAGTTATATCGCCTGATCCAATCTTATAGGCCGGTACAAAACCATCTAAATGATCGATGACTTCAAGCGAGTATGGGGTAGTAAAAAACGGAATATTTACTTCATCACAAGTCTCTTTGAGTGTCTCCGTCCAATCCAAACTTACACTTGCATCGGCATAAACTTCAGTAACTGATTTTTTCCAGCTTGATTGATGTGATTTATTTGACTTAATTTCTGAAAAACCTACTTCGCTAACAATTGTTTTGGCTTGAAAATGTTGGAATTTTGCGGCGTCAGCACCAGCCTCAGCTGCTCGATATATTAAATCCTTAGCTCGAGCTAAATTACCGTCATGATTTGCGGCTATATCAGCGATAAAATAAGTTTTATGACCGGGTCCAATGTTCTGCCCGTTTACTATTAAACTATTTTCAAATTCCATTGGCGTACTCTTTTATTGCTACCTTAATTTCATCTATAAGAATAGGCATCGAACTCAGCGTATATGCGGCTTTAAATTTCGTACAATCCATCCTCATGTCCTTTGGTCTGTTAGCCGTCAATTTCATTTCATCTATACTGCATCTTGATATATTTTCTATACTTAACCCTAATTCCTGAGAAAATAACAAAATAAAATCAGCCTTACTAATTCCACTTTCCGCACCAACGTTAAAAGTTCCTGTCAGGGGGTTATTTAATACTACGTGTATAAAGGAACAAAGGCTTTCCATAGATAACGGGCTAAAATATACATCATCGAACGCTAATATGTTTTTGTTATTAAGCGCCGAAGCAAATATCCAATCTGTAAAACTTTGCCTATTTATTAAATTACTTTTTCCAAAAAAATTTGTTCTGATTACAGTACTCGGAATATGGGAAACGACAAGCTCTGCCATGAATTTTGAATAGCTATAGTAATTGATTAGCTTGATGTTTTCCTCTGTCTGCGGCCCAGATCCATCATACAACTGATCGGTTGATATCTGTACCAGATGACATTTCCCATTCTGCGCAATCCATTCAACGATGTTTTCCAAAAAAGAGACATTTGCAATATATGCCTCATGTGGGTTTTCTTCACAGTAGTCCACATCAGTAAGCGCAACCAAGTTTATAATGAATTGCGGCTGAACCAAATTTATTCTTTTTTGCAAATCTTTTTTGTCGCTGTAATTGACAGCTATGTCTCTTTCCGTTTTTTTGTTTCGGCAAAAACATGTGACTAAATATCCATACGATTCTAAATATGGGACCATAACAGAGCCCAGTAAACCGCTACCCCCTAAAATTAAAATTTTATACATTTCGTGTGCGTAACCTGACTAGATTTTATAGATGCTTTTAGTTTAACCTTTTGAAGCCCGCATGGCAAACTGGTCCATCTAATAATTCTATTATACTTTGACCATACTCACAGTCGCTAATAATAGAAAAAATACTGCCAAGATAATGAAAATATTCATCAATAACTCCATCATCATGTTCAGTGCATGAATATATTGTGTTTGTTGCAAGAAACCCTTTTTTTAACATTTCTTGCGAAATCAATGTTTTATACTCTAAATTCTTTTCACTTAAAAAATTGAATCCAGCCAAGGCAGGTATTCCAAAGTGTTCAATTTTTAAACTATTTTTATCAGCTAGATTTTGCCACTTTTTCTTTATTTTATTACCAGTATTAGTAATCTTTTCCCAAGATTTTTCTCGATACATTATTTCTAATGTTTTCAGACCCGCGACAGAACCAATTCTCTCTGTCCAAAAGGTACTACTAATAAACGTTGATTGCGCAGCTTCCATTATTTGTTTGCGCCCAACAACGGCAGTAATTGCGTATCCATTACCTAACGCTTTTCCAAACATAGTAATATCAGGGTCAACTTTATATTTTTTGTGTATCCCACCAAAAGTTTCCCTAAAGCCAGAGGTACATTCATCAAATATTAATATAACATTATTGTCAGTTGCCAACTCTCTTACTTTTTGAAGAAAATCTCCTTTCGGCTCTTGGTTTCTTATAACTTCCATTTTTATTGTTCCAACGTTGCAGCTTTTTACTAAGTATTCCAATCTAGGAAAATCATTATACTCAAAAGCAAAAGCGGTGTCTTTCAAGGCGGCAGGGACCCCATTAGCTTCCAATCCCGGAAGTAAATGACCTTCTAAGCTATCTTTTGTTCCAATATTGGAGGATAAATACCAATCGTGCCATCCGTGATAGCCACAAAAGGCAACATTATCTTTTCCACTGCAAGCGCGAGCAATCCTAATGGCGATTGCATTTGCCTCACCTCCAGATCGCGCAAATTTAACCATTCCAGCCCATGGGTGTATCTCGATAAGCTTTTCAGCCAGATACACCTCTTCTGGACAGTTAAGTGTGGACATATTACCCGAAGTGACAGCAGACTTTACAGCATCATCTACTTCAGCATTGCTATAGCCTAAAGAATTAGTTCCAATACCCATAATTGACATATCGTTGTATACTTTTCCGTCCAGGTCCCATACTTTGTAGCCTTCTGTTTTACTAAAGTAACTGGGCCAATTTTCTGGTAAAAACATTTCAGATCGCTTTGACAGCAACATATTCCCCCCTGGAATAACTTGCTTGGCTCTTTTCCAAAGCTTTTGACCCGTGCCCAAAGATGCCCCCTCGTTTCTATTAATGTGTTTATTTGCTGTAAAATACTTTGGTTCTTTTTTGTATAATTGAAGTACCTCTTTCCAACCAAAGTCGGTTCTTGGCCAAAAGTAGTTAAAGATATTTCTGACCACCTCAAAGTCTTCTGACTCATCAACAGTCCATCTCATATCAGAATAATCTAAATTACTACTAAACGAACTTATTTTAAACTTTCCAGAACTGCGAATATATGGAGTTACGTGTTCTAAATCATGTTGATCCACACTATCTTTTATAGCAACTTCCAGCGCGGAAGTAGTTACTACCTCAACGTCAAGACCATCAGGAAAGTTGGCAGGATCATTATTACTTAGATAATCGACATCTTGTAAATTAAACTTAGATATACACGCATCTACAATTTCTGGATCAATTAAAGGACAATCCCCAGTAATTCTTACTACTATATCTGCTTTATATTTTTTTGCCGCATGCACATAGCGCTCAAGGACATTATTTTCACTACCTTGTTCACATGGATAACCCAAAGCATTAACATGATCTATTAATTCCTGATTTGCTTTATCGTGAGATGTCACCACTATAATTTGATCTAATTGTTTTGATCCACTTAACCTTTGTAATAAGAGTTCAATTAATGTTTTATCATTAACTTTCTTCATCACTTTTTTTGGTAGACGTGTTGACGTCATTCGTGCCTGTACAATCGCAATTATCTTCATATTCCACCCAACATATATAAAATTGTAAAAGTCTTCATCAAATCAGTAAAATAGATGCTGATCATATTTAAATATTTTTGAAATGTCATATAAATAATTCTGATATATTCACTAAATTAAATTCCAACATCGCGGGTCTATTAAGTTTTCATCATTACTCATTAACTCAATAGGTGTAGCTATATTTGAAGCATCCGAGAATAATAGTGAAAGCTTCTTAAATTGTTCCAATTCATCTACACCGACGACTATTCTATCAATAGAGTCAAAGGAGCAAACAAAATTAACACAGGCTTCGATGGCCGACATATTGCTTTCAGAGAGCCATTTCTCCCAAAGCGTAAAATGCTTGTTCCATCTTGAAAAATATGGCGGCCTATTTTCGTCGTTTGTAAGCAACATACCTTGTAAAAAGATTGAGCGTACATGAACCTCCACTCCTAACTCCTTAAGTCGCATTAACCATGATGATGAATACAGCCTTCTGTCAAAAACATTGAATGGAGCTTGAACAATGTCAAAATGAATTCCTCGAACTCTTAAGCTATCTAATTCTTTTGGATCATAAATGGAAATCCCTATTTTAGTAATTGTACCTTCTAATTTTAGTGCTTCTAACCTTCTGTATATTTCAAAACCACTACTGCTTAATAAATCGCTTGATCTGTGCATTAGCACTCCATAAAGATGGTCAACCTTTAATTTTCTCAAAGCTTCATCAATACAATTATCAACCCAAACTCCACCTTCAATTTTGCACCCATTAATAGGTGAAAGTTTAGTTATTATGTCAAAGTTTTTTACGCCAATTTGACCAAGAATAGCTTCGCAATTGCCATACGCTGCAGCCGTGTCCAACGCGTTAATCCCCAATCTACTAGCCTCAGTTAGTATTGAGTTCACTTGGTTGACCGCCACTTGACCATTTTTGTTTAGTACTCCATAATTTGATCCAAATTGCGCCGTGCCTATTATTAGTTTGTTTGAGTGATTTTCTGTCATATTAATTTCAATAATTTTAACTTGTGATACCGCACAAGATACTGTGAAGTTGGCCTTTTTCTATGCGAATTATCTTATTGCAATTTTTTAAAGATTCATGACGATGAGCAACCATTATTAAGGTTTTGCTATCCTTCATATTTTTTATTGAATTCATTAGAATACTCTCAGTTTCAGCATCTAACGCACTTGTAGCTTCATCAAAAACTATAATGCAGGAATTTCTATAAAGTGCTCTCGCTATACTCAAACGTTGACGCTGTCCGCCCGAGAGCATCACGCCATTTTCGCCCATTTGGGCGGTGTACGTTCCTTCAATTGCCTCAATATCGGAACTTATTTGGGCTATTTGGGCTGCAGAAATTACACGATCCATATCAATGGTCGATTTTTCACAGCCAAACGCAATGTTTTCTTTCACACTTGCATCTGCAAAATATATATTTTGCGGGACGTGGGAAATCATGGATTGCCATGATGTAACATTTGAAGCTTTCAAGGATGTGCCGTCAACTAAGATTGATCCCCCTGTTGGGGTTATCAGTCCCATAATAATATCCAAAAGAGTGCTTTTGCCACTTCCCGTTGTACCAACGATACCAATGCAATCGCCCTTGTTAATAGTAAAAGATATGTTCTCCAACGAGTTTTTGCTTCGTGACGAATATTTGTAGTTAACACTTTCAAACACAATTGAATCTTGAAATGCAATTTTATCAACAGTATTTTTTACTGAGCTAACTAGTGCGGGTTTACTTAGGTATTTAAGCACATCTTGGAGAGGAGATTCAACGCTCCTAATACTTGTTATCGAGCTGTAACATTGTTGCAAAGTTGGTAATATACGCTGTGCACCAATTGCAAGTGTACCCAAAATAGGAACAGCTTTTGTCATTCCACCGCTTTCAGTAGTCATAAGTAGAGCCAAGCCAGCAATAAGTACAATTCCAGTAGTTTCTATTGCAAATCGGGGCGCAGCACCAATAATTGTATTGTTACGTTGGGCGTTTCTCATATCAGTGATCGATATTTTGTAAAGGGAACAAAAATGGCTGTAGGCGTTAGAAATTATTACGTCACGAATACTACCAAGACTTTCCTGTAGGCACTTTATAGCTTTAGTGGATTCCAACGATATTACAACACTATTGGACTTAACTTTAGGTGCAGTAAAAGACAAAATTAAAGTATAAATAATTGTGAATACAGAAAAACTTATCAACATAACCATTGGGTTAATTAATATTAAAATACTTATTACACCTGTAATTAAAATTACTGAGCTAACAAGCGTAGCTATCGGCAACATCACACCAAATATTACATCATTACATTTATTGAATACAACGTTGATTACCTCACTACTATTTCGCAGTATATGCTCTTCATATGGTAAAGATAAATTATTTTTATAGATTTTCACGCTTAGGTCTATTCCAGCAGAAAACAAAAGTGTGGTGGAAACGGATAGTAATA
>MDTF01009850.1_pt1 | contig 32449 bp, 30 predicted proteins | sample 811191 | NCBI WGS metagenome assembly MDTF01 (sample SAMN05326649, study PRJNA326480) | marine metagenome | isolation source: seawater | place: Southern Ocean | collected 2011 | reverse complement strand
GTATAATTAATAAGTTAAAGTTAATAAATATGTTATGATTAATTAGTATAACAAATAAAACTAAGATTAATGAGTATGATCGATAAGATCAGCATCATGAATACGATTAATTAAAATTAAATTCATATCAATTTAAGAATCTTTAGTCTATATAACACGTCTTTATTTGTTAAATGAAAGTTTACTAATTTGTTTGAAATACTTTTTTTACAAAACTAAATAATTTAAATGGAATAACTTGAATACGGTTCACATTTTTTGCTATTTATATTCTTAAAATAATTTGGACATTTTAAAAGCCATTTATTCTAAATCAAGTTATTCCTAAAATCTATTTTTAAAGTTTCGTTGTTATAAAATCAAGAAAATTTTTCTAATTGTTCAGTTATGGGTAGTTTAACCCCGTATTACTGCTAAATTTTCAATTAGAATTGAACCCCGAACTCGATAATAAATAACAACAATTGCTAATCCAACAGCCGATTCCGCAGCTGCGATGGTTAAAATTAATAATGAAAAAACTTGCCCTAATAAATCATCTAAAAATACAGAAAAAACAATAAAATTTAAATTAACTGCTAATAGTATTAATTCAATAGCCATCAACATTAAAATAATATTTTTTCGATTTAGAATAATACCTAATACACCTAATAAAAATAAAACAAAAGAAATAAACAAAAAATCTAATAGCATGGTATTTTTTTAATTCTTAATAATAAAAATGGTAAAAGAACGGGTTTGAACCGTTGACCTCCAGAATCACAATCTGATGCTCTACCAACTAAGCTACTTTTACCAACCTTTACCTCTGATAGGATTTGAACCTACAACCTCACGGTTAAAAGCCGATTGCTCAACCAGGTCGAGCTCCAGAGGCATTTAGTTATCTATAATTAAAATTAACTCTTTTACAGGTTTATTTAAGTTTAAAATGAATGATTTAGGACTTAAAACATTTAATAGCTCGGTTTTAGCATTTTTTCAGTTCTTTGACAAAAATGATTTATCATAAACTTTGTTACCAATTTTAAGAGCTAATAAATTTTTCTTATCCATTAATTTGTTAACTAACTCGATTTGATCCTCATCTTGGATAGAAACTATCATTAATGAACCTTGAAATAAATCGATTTGTTTTGTTGAACACTTAAATATAAAACAGCCCTCGTTTTTCAATTGAACTTCTAAGGCCTGTTTAGTTTTAATTTTTATATTTGGTTCTTTAAATATCAAAACGTATTCATTCTTTTTTATGAAATCTTGAAACAATTGATTTTGATATTTTTTTCAATAACGTTTTTTCATCTAATTTTAATTTTAGCGAATAGCGAGAATCGAACTCGCACGATAAGTTTGGAAAACTTAGATTCTACCATTAAATTATATTCGCTTATCTAAAGTTAGGAGAAGGCGGGATTTGAACCCGCGGCATAAGAAAATGCTAAAGTTTAGAAAACTTCTACTTTCGACCACTCAGTCACTTCTCCTTAAATGATAAATAATTTTTTTCCTATATAGGAAAAAAATTATAATTAATTATTGATTTAAAATAATTAATATTTAGGGGATGTAGCTCAGTTTTGGTAGAGCGCCTATTTTGCAGGTAGGATGTCATCAGTTCGAATCTGATCATCTCCAAATTTAAAATACATATGAAAGCATCTTTTATTAAAGATCAAAAAATTCGAATTAAAATAAATAAATCTGAATTAAAGCGCCAGTTTTTAAAAAGAATTATTCGAACTGAAAGATTAGATTTAAAAATTCGTCGTATTGCACAAATTAAATTAGATTCTAACAAGAATAGTTCAATCACTCGCGTTCGTAATCGTTGTGTTTTAAGTTATCGAGCACGCAGGGTAAACAAAAATTTAAAGATTTCACGTATAAATTTCCGAAAATACGTAAGGGTTGGAAAATTACCTGGTATGAAGAAAGCAATCTGATAAATAATAAAAAATGAAAAGATCACAATTAGCTGATATGTTAACAAAAATTCGAAACGGCCAAAAGCGAAATAAAAAAGAAATTTGTATTGGCATCCAATCAAAAATATGCCAACAGGTTTTAGATTGTTTCGTGCAAGATGGTTGAATTAATTACTGGTATTTTAAACCTGGTTCTAACGGAAACGAAGTTTACGTTTGCCTTAAATATTATGCAAAAAAAAGTGCCTTCCAAAAGTTAAGTTTAATTTCAAAACCAAGCCGAAAAATTTATATTTCAGTAAATGAGTTAAGTTTACATTTAAATAGTAGGCCAAAAATAACCAGTTTATTCAAGAATCAATTATTAAATGAATATCATCCTTTTGAAACCTGGGTTTTGTCAACTTCAAATGGTATTTTAACTTGTAAAAATGCCTATAAAAAACAAATCGGTGGTCTCTTATTATGTTCTGTTTATTAATTAAATTGCTTCTATATAGACAAAAAGCGGCTTGATATATTTTAATATCAACGCCATATAAAAATAGTGAGTTTGATCCTGGCTCCGAATAAGGTTAGTGATTAATAGAGACATGCTAGTTATATTTTATATAGCGTCTAGGTGAGTAATATAAAAGAATTTACCTTTTTATAAATTTATAAAAAGATAAGCTTTTACAAGATTAGATTGTTGGTAATTTAAAAGATTACCAAGTCAAAGATCTTTAGCTAGTTTGAAAGAATGAATAGCCACAGCGGAATTGAAAATCGTCCGTCCTTTTTTAAAGGCAGCAGTCCAAAATCTTGGGCAATGAACGAAAGTTTGACCCAGTTATATCACGTGAATGATGAAGGTTTTTTAATCGTAAAATTCTATAATTAAAGAAGATAATGACAGTATTTAATTAATAACGCTGACAAAGCTTCGTGCCAGCAGTCGCGGTAAAACGAACGGCGTAAATCTTATTCAATGTTATTAGGCGTAAAGGGTTTGTAGATGGCTTGAAAATAAAGTTTTCTATTCAATTAAGAATTAATTAGGTCAAATATTAAATCCCAATTCTCAAAATTGGAAGTGTATTTGAAACCAATAAGCTAGAGTTAAATAGAAGAAATTAGAATACTTAGTTTAGCGGTGAAATGCTTAAAAGTTAAGTGGAATATCAATGGCGAAAGCAAATTTCTAGATTTATCTGACATTAAAAAACGAAAGCGTGGGTAGCAAATAAGATTAGATACCTTAGTAGTCCACGCCGTAAACGATCGATATTTAATATTAATTTTATTTTTATTTTTTTAAATTAAGTTTAAAAAATGAATTTATAAATTTATAAAATAAATTTTAATATTTCAGCTAACGCATTAAATATCGCGCCTGAACAGTACGTTCGCAAGAATAAAATTCAAAGGAATAGGCTGTGTTTTATACAAACGGTGGATTATGTAACTTAATTCGATAATACTCGATCAACCTTACCAAGTTTTGCATTTAAATGTGTTATATATAATTATATAATTAAAAAAGTTTAAACAGTTGTTGCATGGCCGTCGTCAGTTCGTGTTTTGAAATGTTAGGTTTGGTCCTTTAACGAACGCCCCTCTTTTTTTTAATTGCTAATTTTTAATATTAAAAATGCACTTTAAAAAAACAATCTTTGATAAAAAGAAGGCAGAAGAATGAAGACAGGTCGTCATGACACTTATAACTTGGGCTGTTATACGTAATACAATGATAATTACAAAAAGTTATTAAAAAGAAATTTGGAATTAATCTTTAAAAATTATCGTAGTTCGGATTGTAATTTGCAACTCAATTACATGAAGATGGAATCGTTAGTAATCGTAAATTAGAATATTACGGTGAATTTGTGCTTAAAACAAGCACTCATTGTCCGTCAAATGTGGAAAATTTTTTGGACTTGAAAATTTTTTTTAAAAAGAATTGAAAGTAAAAATAATAATCTACATTAAGTCGTAGCAAAGTAATTCTAAGGGAACTTGGATTTGGACTTATACTTTATTTTATTAATTAAAAATAAATTTAAACTTTCACTTAATTGTGAAAGTTTATAATCATAAAAAAGGCATTTAAAGAATACCTTGATTTATATATAATAGAGGCGTATAAAACTACGAAAAGTAATTTTTAGTTTTTAAACTGTGAGAAATTAATTCCTCAAAGGAAAACCTAATCATTAGGATTAAAATATTACGCAATGAATTGAAACATCTTAGTAATTGTAGGAATAAAAATCAAAAGAGATTCTTTTAGTAGCGGCGAGCGAATAAAGAAAAGACCATAAATTTAATCAATAATATTAAAAATGTATTAAGTGAAATTCTTAAGCAATAGTTAGGTGATAGCCCAATAATTTTTCATATTTTAAATTTTTTGAGTAAGATAATACATGAGTAATTTTGTCTGAAGTCATTTGGAAAACCATTTTCAAAGTCTAAATATATATATAAACTCGATAGTGAACAAGTACTGTGAAGGAAAGGAAAAGAACTGACGTTGTTCTTATTTTGAAATTGAATGCTAACAAGCAATAGAAGCTTTATAAATAAGTAACTATGTACCTTTGGCATAATGGACCAACAACTTTATTTTATTAGCTAAAAGCTTAAGCTGTTAAGTGAAGGCGCAGAGAAATCAAAAATTTGTTTTAAAAGAACAAGTTGTTAATAAGATAAAACCCGAAACAATGTGATCTAATCATGACCAGGTTAAAAAATAAATAAATTTATTTGGAGGACCGAACTTGTAAGCGTAGCAAAGCTTTAAGATGAGTTATGATTCGTAGTGAAAGGCAAATCGAACATTGAAATAGCTGGTTTTCCACGAAATCTGTTTTAGCAGAGCATCTTATATAATTTTAAATCAGGGGTAAAGCACTATTTTGACTAGGGGATTTTATAAAATTTACCAAATCATCGTAAACTCTGAATACTGATTTAATTAAGGATAGTCGAACTTAAAATGCTAAGGTTTTAAGTTAAGAGGGAAACAGCCCAGATCGATAAATAAGGTCTTTAAATTTAATCTAAGTGAAAAAGTTGTTAAAAAATGATTACAATTAGAGAATAGGCTTAGAAGCAGCCATTTCTTAAAGATAGCGTAAATGCTCACTAATTTATGTTTTTTAGCGCTGAAAATTTATAGAGACTAAGATTAAATACCGAATTTTCGAATTAATTGATATAAAAATTAATGGTAGTGGAACGTTGCGTATATTATAGATGAAAAAAAGTGATTTTTTTTGGAGATATCGCAAGTGATAATGTTGGTATGAGTAATACAAAACCATGTACAAAACATGGTCACCGAAAATCTAAGGTTTTCTACGCTAGGTTAATCCACGTAGAGTAAATCGGCCTCTAAAATTTATAAGTGAAAACTTTAATTGATGAGATAATAAATTCATGACAAAGAAGATGCTTTTATTTAGATTAAATGATTTTTCTAATTAAAAAGCTGATTTTTTCAAGAAAAATGAATTTTATAAAATAAACCGTACTAAAACCACCACAGGTAGATAGATAGAATATATTAAGGTGTTGAACGAACAATAGCTAAGGAACTCGGCAAATTTCTATTGTAACTTCGGGAGAAAATAGACCATCTTTGGTGTCACAAAATTGCAGGGAACGACTGTTTAATTAACACATAGGTTTTTGCAAAAATATTTTGAAGTATAAGAACTGACACGTGTCCGGTGTTTTAAATTAATTGACAAAGTTCACGCTTTGAAAAAATATTTAAAATAAACGACAGCTCTAACTATGAGAGTTCAAAGGTAGCATTATTTGTCATCTAATTAGTGACGTGAATGAATCGTGTAACGATTCCCTGACTGTCTCGGCTATTGATTCAATGAAATTGAATTCTAGGTGAACATGCCTAGTTATTAATTGTAGGCGAAAAGACCCCGTGAAGTTTTACTGAAAGTTAGTATTGTTTATTTTTCAAAAATGTATAGAATAAGTAGTAGCTATTAAAATTATCTTACGCTAGTAAGTTTAAAAAGCAACAATTGGAATACTACTCTTTTTTGTATTAATAACTTACCAAATAAATTTTGGGATAGTGCTAATTTGTTAGTTTCTCTGGGGCGGAGACCTCTAAAAGAGTAACGGAGGTGTGCAAAAATAAAGTTCAATTAGCGATAACGAACTAATGTAGAGTATAAAGGCATAAACTTTATTGACTGTAAGAATGAAAGTTCAAGCAGGGTTAGATTTAATCTAACGGTCTTAGTGATCCGGTATTTTTGAATGGAAAAGATATCGCTCAACTGATTAAAATTACTCCGGGGATAACAGCGTAGTCAGACTTTAAAGTTCTTATTGACGGTCTGGATCGCGACATCGATGTCGGCTCAAGCTATCCTTGAGGTGAAGCAGCTTCAAAGGGTGTGGTTGTTCGCCACATAAAAGCTTTCGTGGCTGGGTTAAGAGCGACGTAAGTCAGCTCGGTTTCTACCTCAATTAATTGTTTAAGAGATTGAAAGAACTTACTTTTAGTACGAGAGGACCAAAGTAATTTTTCCTCTGGTGAATTTGTTATTAATAATCATTAGTAAGCAAAGTAGCTACGAAAAAAAATGGATAAGTGCTGAAAGCATCTAAAGTACGAAGCTGATCTTAAAATAAATCTCTAATCCATCATTTAAGATTAAAATGTGATAGGTAAATTATGTAAGTTTTGTAAAAAATTAAGTAAATTTATACTAATATGGATATCAAAAGTATAAGAAAAATAATATTTTTCTTATACTTTCATTTGACGCATGTTCTGTAAAACTACTAAATAAAAAACTAAGGCTACGTGCGTAAAGCCGTATCAATTGATGTTTAAGTAAATATAAAATTAAGGTGAGTGAGATTTGAACTCACGACAGCTATCTTGTAAGAATAGCGCTCTACCACTGAGCTATCACCCTAATTCATCATATTGGAGAAAGAAGGATTTGAACCTCCGATTGAATTTTCAAATAGTTTTACAAACTATCGCCATAAACCACTCGGCCATTTCTCCAAAGTTTCCTCGAGCAGGAATTGAACCTGCATCAACTAATTATGAGTCAGCTATAATAACCATTATACTATCGAAGAAAAATTTAGTTATTGATTTTTTTTTTGAAAAACAATTTTTTTCAGGTTCAGATTGGATTATTTTCTGATCTTTGCTTAAAAACTATATTAAATTTTGTTGAAAAACGATAAATTGAAATTGCTCCGTCAACATTTTTAATTTTGTTTCAATAATAATAATTTCGAATCATATTTATTTTTTAATTCATTCCTATATAGGAATGAATTAAAAAATAAAAATGGTTAGTATTTTAGGTTACTTATTACCCGAGAATAAACAAGTTCGTATTGCCTTAAAACAAATTTATGGACTTGGAAATTTTCGATCAAATCAAATCATTGAGATATTAGGTTTTGATCAAAACTTAAAAGTTAAAGACATAAGTGAAATAGAAATCTCAAAATTATTAGATTTCGTTTTAAAAGAAAAGTTAGTTGGTTCAGAATTAGAACGTGAGTTAAAAAATAACCTTTTAAAACTACTTGAAAATAATTGTTATCGTGGTTTTCGTCACCGACAAAAATTACCTGTCCGAGGACAAAAAACAAAAAATAATGCAAAGACTCAACGTAAGTTAGCAAATAATCGATTAAAAAAGTAATAAATGCGTTCTAAATGAAAAGGTCCTTATATTTCAAACTCTCTTTTTCGATGAATAAAGTCGGATAAAAAATTGTTATCAAAGTCAAAAAAAATTTGATGCCGTAGAGCAACTATCTTACCTTGCTTTATCGGTTTTGAATTTTTGGTTTATAACGGTCACCAATTCAAAAAAGTTAAAGTTAAATCTGAAATAGTAAATTTTAAGTTTGGTGAATTTGCACCAACCCGTCGAATAAAACGACGTAAACATTAATTGTTAAAATGGCTTCAAAAATTAATCCTATTTTATTTCGGCTGAATATTCAAAATAAAAATTGTTGGTATGATAATTTTAAATTTAAAGATTTAACTTTAAATCAAGATCAAGAATCAAACCAATGGTTAAATTATTTAAATTCAGACGAAGTAAAATCATATAAAGAAAATCTACAATCTAAAAAACGAATTTGATCGTCGCAATGACCAAGTATACCACAACAAAGATCTTATAGGTCGTATTTTCAACTGGATTTAAATATTCGCTACCTATTAAAGATAGCTTTTATAAAAATTAATGTTTTTATCTACGATATTAGAATTGAATTTAAATCATCATCAGATAGCGATGTTAAGATTCAAATCTATACTTATCCAATAAACAACAATGTTAGATCAAAAGTTATTGAAAAAACACGATTAAAATTAATTAATTGGTTTCAAATGTATAGTGGGTTGCGTGTTAAGATAGTTATTTTTAACAGATACGCTTTTCTAAAATTAAATAAAACCTATTTAATTAATCGTAGTGAAAAAGCAAAAAAAATAAGCTCCATTAATTTCAGAACTAAAAATTGAGAAAAAGAGGAATGAATATTTGAAATGATTAATTCCATTTTCTTACTAAAAAGTGCTGAATTATTAAGTTCAATGATAGCTTACGATTTGATATTAGCTGGTAAAAAACATTTACAATCATTAAATTTTATTGAGAAAAGATTACAAGCTTTCTGAAAACTAAACCAACAACTTGAAAATCAAATAAAATTCTCTAATAAAGATAGTAACAGCCGGTTAACAATGAAATTAAAAGGAATCAAGATTCAGATTAAAGGCCGTTTGAATGGTCAAGATCGAAAACAAAAAATAAGATTTTCAATTGGTTGTTTAGCACTACAAGATTTAAACACTTTTGTTGATTTTTCTTCAAATAAAGTTTTAACACGTTACGGTGTATTGGGTTTAAAAGTATGAATTACTTTTGTGGATTACCAAAGTATTAATACTTTCAAAAGAAAAATTAAAAAAAAACAATCTAAAAAATTGTTTAAACTGTTATCAAACGAATTACCTTGAATTTTATAACTTAGTTAAAAACGGACGAAGAAGCTCCCCAAATAATTCAGGGCGAAGCTTAAAATTATATATAATCTTCAGTAGCTTAGTTGGTTAAAGCGTGTGGCTGTTAACTACAAGATCAAAGGTTCAAATCCTTTCTGGAGAGATAAAAAAAAATAAATGTTATTGAACAGATTTTTTAATTCTTTTACTTTTTGTGATCATGCTGAACCTTGACAATTAAGATTTCAAGATCCAGCAACACCTGTTATAGAAGGTGTAATTAGCTTACATAATGATATTATATTCATTCTAACTGTAATTATGATTTTAGTTACTTGAATATTATACCGAGCAGTTGTATTATTTGAAGAAGATGTAAATGATAATCCAACTCCAATTGTACACGGTACAACTTTAGAAATTCTTTGAACAGTTGTTCCAGCAATTATTTTAATGTTTATAGCAGTGCCATCTTTCGCATTACTATATTCAATTGATGAATTAATTGATCCAGCAGTTACAATTAAAGTTGTTGGTCATCAATGATATTGAAGATACGAGTATACTGATTATTCAAATGAAGACGGTGAGACTATTAACTTTGATGCTTACATGCTTCCTGAGGATGATTTACAAGCGGGTCAATTACGATTATTAGAAGTTGATAACCGAATTACAGTACCAGTTAATACCCATATTCGTTTAATTATTACTTCAGCTGATGTTTTACATGCTTGAGCAGTTCCTTCATTTGGTGTAAAGTTAGATGCTTGTCCAGGTCGATTAAATCAAACTTCAATTTTTGTTAAACGAGAAGGTACTTATTACGGACAGTGTTCTGAATTATGTGGTGTAAACCATGGATTTATGCCAATCGTAGTTGAAGCTGTTTCGTTAGATAATTACGTTTCATGAATTTCTTCTAAATTAGAAGATGCTTAAATTATTTACTCATTTTACCTCTTTTTGAATATAAAAAGAGGTAAAAATTTCTTATTATTAAAAAATAAATGGTTCTTCAAAAAAGAAAATTAATTAAAAAAATTAGAAATTATACTATTAATATAGGTCCACAACATCCAGCTGCGCATGGAGTTCTTCGGCTAGTTCTTGAATTAGATGGTGAAATTGTTGAGCGAGCTGATCCACATATTGGTTTATTACATCGTGGAACAGAAAAATTAATTGAAAATAAAAGTTATACACAAGCCTTACCTTATTTTGATCGACTAGATTACGTTTCAATAATATCGCAAGAACATACTTATGTTTTAGCTGTTGAAAAGTTATTGAATTGTAAAGTTCCACGGCGTGCGCAATACATTCGAGTAATGTTTGCAGAATTAACTCGTATTATAAACCATTTATTAGCAGTTACATGCCATAGAATGGATGTAGGAGCTATGACACCGATGTTATGAGGTTTTGAAGAGCGTGAAAAACTATTTGAATTTTATGAGCGAGTTTCGGGTGCACGAATACATGCTGCTTATTTCCGGTTTGGTGGTGTATCGCAAGATTTGCCATTAGGTTTATTAGAAGATATTTACCAATTTTGTATACAATTTAGAACTCGAATTGATGAAATGGAAGAAATATTAAGTGGTAATCGTATTTGAAAACAACGATTAGTTGACGTTGGTATTGTTTCTGCAACAGAAGCGTTAGATTGATCATTTAGGGGTGTAATATTACGTGGATCTGGTATTCCGTGAGATTTACGAAAAACACAACCTTATGAAATTTACGAGGAATTAGAATTCGATATTCCAGTAGGTACAAATGGTGATTGTTATGATCGGTATTTAATTCGGCTTGCAGAAATGCGAGAAAGAATTCGAATTGTTTTACAATGTTTAAACAATATACCAAGTGGTGAAATTAAATCCGCAGATTTTAAAGTAACACCTCCGTCACGTAGAGAAATAAAACAATCTATAGAAGGATTAATCCATCATTTTAAGTTATTTACCGAAGGTGTTGTCGTACCAAAAGGAGAAACATATCTTGCAACCGAGGCACCAAAAGGTGAAATGGGCGTTTATTTAGTTTCTGATGGTAGTTCTAAACCTTACCGTTGTAAAATTAAGTCACCAGATTACTGCCATTTACAAGGTTTAGATTTCATATCTCGAGGCCATATGATTGCTGATGTTGTAACTTTAATTGGGACAATGGATGTTGTTTTTGGTTCAATTGATCGATAATTACACTAATTAAAATTTTAAATGAAAAATAAAAAAATTCAAATTCAAATTAACGGTACTTTCGTTAAAGTAACTCCACAAATTACAGTTTTGCAAGCTTGTGAAAATGTTGGAATCGAAATTCCACGTTTTTGTTTTCATGAGCGACTTCAAATTGCCGGAAATTGTCGTATATGTTTAGTTGAGATTTTTAAATCACCTAAGCCACAGGCAGCATGTGCTATACCGGTAGCTGATGGTATGCAAGTTTTTACTGACAGACCACTAGTTAAGAAAGCACGAGAAAGGGTTTTAGAATTAATGCTAAAAAATCATCCATTGGATTGTCCTATTTGTGATCAGGGGGGAGAATGTGATTTGCAAGACGAAGCTTGAAATTTTGGTAGGCCATGATCTCGGTTTATAGAAAAAAAACGAAGTGTACTTGATAAAAATATTGGGCCATTAATTAAAACAGTAATAAATCGGTGTATTCACTGTACTCGATGTGTACGTTTTTCAACTGAAATTGCAGGGGTTGAAGTTTTAGGAACAACTTCACGAGGTGAAACTACAGAAATTGGAACGTATATTAATCAATTATTCGAAAGAGAGTTATCAGGGAATGTTATTGACTTATGTCCTGTAGGTGCTTTAACATCAAAACCTTATTCATTCACTACTCGACCATGGGAATTAAATTCTGTTAATAGTATTGATTTAACCGATGCAATCGGTAGTAATATTCGATTAGATTCTCGAGGTAACGATTTGTTACGTATTTTACCACGTTTAAATGAAAATATTAATGAAGAGTGAATTACTGATAAAGCTCGTTTTTGTTTAGATGGGTTAAATAACCAACGTTTATTAAAACCAATAGTAAAAATTAACGGGTTATTAAAAGAAATTAGTATTAAGCAAAGTATGGTTTATTTTTATAAATTATTACAAGAAAATCTTAATGCAAAAAATTCTATTGGTTTTTTTGTTGGTAAAACTGTTGATTTAGAAACTCTAACCTTTACTGAAAAATTATGTGATAGCTTACCAAATTCTTTCATAGGATATCAGAAATCAAAATCAACTTTTTCAACAGATTCTTTAGATAATTTTGGTTTTCAATCAAATTTTTCTCAAGTAGAAAACGCAGATTTATGCTTACTAATTGGTACTAATCCACGAACTGAGGGTACTTTGATTAATACTCGGTTACGAAAAGGTAAATTAAAAGGTAATTTAGAAGTTTATTATGTTGGACCTTCTATGAATTTAACTTATAAATCAAAACAGTTAAGAAATAATTATAAATGATTATTAGATTTAATTGAGGGTAAAAATAAATTCTGTACTCAATTATTGATAGCTAAAAAACCTATTATTATTATTGGTAGAGATTTATTTTCATCAAAAAACGGTAGATTTATTTTAAATTTTTGTGAATTATTAAAATCTAAAATCCCTAATTTACAAATTAATCTTTTACATAATGATGCTAGTGAAATAAATTCATTATTTTTAGGAGCAGTCTCAAACAAGTCCGATAAAGCTGTTAGCTTAGGAATTGCTTTAGAAAAGACAAATTTATCAAACGACGTATCTAATTGAATTTATTTCGGGTCGCATTTAAATCAAGAAGTATTAAGTAATCCAAACTTAAAATTATGTATTCCAATTAAAACTTTTGTTGAGAAAGAAGGTACTTTCATAAATTTAACCAAGGATTTACAAAAAACTCACAAAATTATTTCGAATTCAAGAAATGTTGAATCTAGTTTAGTCAATATTCAAAAATCAATTTTTATAACTGAGTTATTAAATGTAAATTTTAGAAGTTTAGTAAATTTTACTAAAGCTTTTAACAGTGATAAATTATTCTCAAATAGTAATTGACAAAGAATTAAATTGAATAAATCTTACATACAAGCGGTTAATGTTTGTTTAGTTGATCCAATCTCTACATTAGATAATGAAAAAATACTTTTTCAGTCAAATGTTATTTGTCAAAATTCACATACACTGGCAAAATGTGCAAGAATTAAATCTTGGACTAATTTTTAAATAATCAAATGTCATTCTTAATTTTTTTTTTAGAAAATTTGTTAAAAATTCTAGGTATTATCGTACCCTTATTAATTGCAATTGCTTACTTTACTTTAGTTGAGCGGAAGTTAATAGCTGGGATTCAACGACGGCGCGGACCAAATGTGGTTGGATTATATGGTTTATTACAGCCTTTAGCTGATGGTTTAAAATTACTATTAAAAGAAACTATTTTACCAAGTAGAGCAAATATTTCACTATTTTTATTGGCGCCGCTTTTAAGTTTTACTTTAAGATTAATTGGTTGAGCAGTTATTCCAGTTAGAGAAAATTATGTTTTCTCAGATTTAAATGTAGGAGTTTTATATTTATTCGCTGTTTCTTCTTTGGGAGTTTATGGTATTATCTTATCAGGATGAGCAAGAAATTCAAAGTATGCTTTTTTAGGTGCTTTACGATCTGCAGCTCAAATAATTTCATACGAAGTTTCTCTTGGTTTTATCTTAATTACTGTTCTACTATGTGTTGGTTCTTTAAATTTAACCACAATCGTTATATCTCAAACTCAAATTTGATATTGTATTCCTATATTTCCAATATTCGTAATATTTTTTATTTCAGCTTTAGCAGAAACAAATCGACATCCATTTGATTTACCTGAAGCAGAAGCTGAATTAGTTGCTGGCTATAATGTTGAATATAGTTCAATAGGTTTCGCTTTATTTTTTTTAGGTGAATATGGTAATATGCTATTAATGTGTAGGATAACAACCATTTTATTTTTAGGAGGTTGATTACCTATCATGAATATTTTACCCTTTAATCTTATTCCAGGTGTTATTTGGTTTGGATTAAAAGTTTGTTTATTTGTTGCAGCTTTTATTTGAGCTCGAGCAGCTTATCCACGTTATCGGTATGATCAATTAATGCGTTTAGGATGAAAAATTTTCTTACCTTTTTCATTAGCTTGATTATTATTCACAGGTTCAATTTTAATCAGATTTAATTGACTTCCACTTTAAAAAAATCAACCAACCCTTTAAAAATTAATTTTTAAAGGGTTGACCTTTTTAATCAACTAATTTGAAGTAAAACAGAGTCGTATTTTAATTCCCTTAGTACCTACTCAGGTTACTGTTTTCGAGCTTGTTTTAGTCTTAAAACATAAGGTAAAGCTTGGCCTACAAAAATTTAAATGGTGCAAAAACAAAAAAATACCATTTTTCATTTTTATTACAATTTATTTTTTATAACCGCGCTATTCAAAATATCGGTATTTACCTATCAAATAATCAAGTAGTTTCATTTCCTAAAGTATTCTCTAAAATAGGTTAGATGGTTTTATTCAGCAGCCTTAAATTAGTTAAACTATGTTTTGATTTACATTGTATAATATAAAGTAAATTTTGCGCAGTTAGGAAAAGAAGAATCCAAACCCTGAGTTTTGAAATGGTACAGAAGGGTTAATATTTATATTACTGAAGATACTCGCATATTTAATTCGCAAAGTAGGGTTTAAAATATTGCTCACTTTAATTTTTCACTTAAAACCTGCCTTAGCTGGTTTCGATTCACCAAGCTTTATCATAGCTAACTTTAAAAAAGGAAACTATTTATTTTACGTGAGTACCTATTAAGGAACGTGTTTTTTGGCCTAATTTAGTCTTAAAACATAAGGCACAACTAGGTCTATAAAGCTTTAAACGGTAAAAAAAACAAAAATATCGTTTTTATTTTTGCAGATATCGCATTTGAAATACTAGTACTATAATCATTTTATAGTAGAATTTTTTGCATACTGAGCTGCTCTATAAAATAAATTAAATGGCTTCATAGAATAGTTTTGAAACTATAAAAATACGTTATTTAGAATAGAGTAAATTTTGCGTAACCAAGAGAGGAAGGATTTGAACCCTCGACCTGCAGTTTTGAAAACTGTTATTCTAACCAAGCTGAACTACTCTCTCATAATAATTTTAATTGCCTTCAGTAGGACTTGAACCTACACGTTTAAAAAACGGCCGATTTTAAGTCGAGCTGTGTCTACCGATTTCACCATGAAGGCAATGAGAAAACTAAATTTAGGATAAAGAGGGATTTGAACCCTCGGCATTGAAATGCTTTGGTTTTCAAAACCAACACTTTCGACCACTCAGTCATTTATCCAAATTACGGCGTTGACGGGATTTGAACCCGCGACCTTTTCTGTGACAGAGAAATACTCTAATCCACTGAGCTACAACACCACGAAAAAAATTAATGTAAGTTTATTGCATCATTAATATAAATACAAGTTAAAACTCTAAAAACGTAAGCTTGAATAACTGAAACAGCTAATTCTAAACCAATTAATATGAATACAATACCAAGTGGAAGAATATGAGCAACAAATAATATTGCTCTACCAGCTGTTATTATAGTTCAGGCGAAACCAATTAAAACCTTTAATAAAATATGGCCTCTCATTATATTTGCGAATAATCGCACAGAAAGACTAATAACGGTTATAAAGTACGAAACTACCTCAATAATAACAAGTAAAGGTATTAAAGCTAATGGTGTACCAGCTGGTAAAAAAAATCCAAAAGCTTCAATTTTATGCTCTCGAACCATAATATAGGTACGACCTAAAAAAACACCTAATGATAAACATAAAGTTACAATTAAATGCCTAGTTACTGTGAAACTGTAAGGTACTATACCAATTAAGTTTAAACATAAGATAAACATAAATAATACAAAAACGATTGGAAAAAATCGTAAACCAGTTTTAGCTCCGATATTATCTAAAGCTATACCTAAAACAACAGCGTAAATGTTTTCAATGATTAATTGTCACCGATTAGGAACAATTGATCCTCCGCCATTTAAGGTTGATAAATACACTAGTAATAAAAAGACGGTTAATCTTCAAATTATAAAAAAGGTTGAATTTGTGAATGAAAGATCTAAATCACCTATTCGAATTGAAATTAAAGGAACTAATTGAAACTGCTCTAAAGGATTTGATAAGTTAAACATTTTTTATTTTAAAATATAGGCTGTAAAATGCAGATTAAGCGCCACCTCATCAATAAACTGCAACAAATAAAAATAATCATACTACATCAACAAAATGTCAATACCAAGCTGCTGCTTCAAAACCAAAATGGTGTTGCTGTGTAAAATGGTATCTTAATAAACGGAATAAACAAACAGTTAAAAAACAGGTTCCGATGAAAACATGGAAACCGTGAAAACCAGTTGCTATATAAAAAGTTGAACCAAAAACTCTATCAGAGATATTAAATGCGGCTGAGCAATATTCTAATAACTGAACACCTGTAAAAATAGTTGCTAAAACAATAGTTAAAATTAATCTAAAGATAGCACTTTGACGCTCACCTCTAAGAATAGCATGATGTGATCAAGTACAAGTTGCTCCAGATGATAATAATAAAATTGTATTTAAAAATGGAAACCCTCAAGCATCTATTGTTTCAATACCTTTTGGAGGTCAAACAGAACCTAACTCAATGGTTGGGTTTATTCTAGAATGAAAAAATGCTCAAAAAAAGGCAAAGAAAAACATAACTTCTGAAGTAATAAATAAGATTATACCCATTCGCATACTTAACTGAACCATTGAAGTATGTTGTCCTTCAAAAGTAGCTTCACGAATGATATCTCGTCATCATGTATATATAACACAAATAACACCAAATATTCCAAAAATTAAGGTAAAACCACCGCCATTATAACCATGGAATCACATTACAGCGCCACTTAGTATTGTTATTGCTGAGATTGATGCTACTAATGGCCAAGGTCTTGGATCTACTAAATGAAAAGGATGTTGTTGATAATTTTTTTGTAAATTTGCCATTTTTAAATTAAAATATTATTAGTGTCCTCAGTCAAATATGTAGGGCCAATCTAATATAGATAAAATTATTAATTAATAAGAAACTTGTTCATTCTATAACAAATTTCCTAAAGTTTCAATTTGTAAAATTTAAGCAATACCAGCCATGTGAATGTGCTCTAATCAGGCTATAACAGACATGTGCATGGGATCTAAGAAAATTTTAGGATAAAGACCTATCACTAAAGTTAAAACGATTAAAGGGAAAAAAGTTCAAAATTCTCGGCGATTTAATTCTTGAAACTCATTAATGTATTGAGTTTTTAGATTACCAAATGAAAGTCGATTGAATAGTCATAATGAATACGCACCTCCTAAAATTATACCCATCGAAGTAAAAAAACAAACACTCGGATTAGCTTGGAAAGCACCTACTAAAATTAAAAATTCACCAACAAAACTCGAAGTACCTGGTAACGCAATATTTGCCATTGTAAAAAAAAAGAAAATTGACACAAATACAGGTATAATGTGCGCCAACCCTCTATAATATTTAATCATTCGACTATGATGACGATCATATAAAACACCTACACATAAAAATAAGGCACCAGAAACTAAACCGTGACTTAGCATTTGTAAAATACTACCTTCTACACCTTGGATGTTTAAAGTAAATATACCAACTAAAACAACACCTATGTGACTCACCCTTGCATAAGCAATAACCCGTTTAATATCAATTTGACGAATTGCTGTTAATGCAGCGTAAATAACACCGATACTTCCCATAGTATAAACTAACGGAATAAAGTAAAAGGTTGCGATTGGAAATAAAGGTATTGAATACCGTAATAAACCGTAAGAACCTAATTTTAGTAAAACACCGGCTAAAATTACTGAACCAGCAGTTGGCGCTTCTACATGCGCTTGTGGTAATCAAATATGGAATGGAATTAGTGGAAATTTTGCTGCAAACGACATAAAAAAACAAAGTCAAAGAATTTTTTGAATATCTCCATCTAATTTAGAAGTCAATTCGTATAAAGTTTGATAATCACTTGTTCCTATTTGAAAATATAAGAATAAGATTGCTAATAATATTAAAACAGAACCAACTAAAGTATATATAAAAAATAAATAAGCAGCTCGAATTTTATTTTCTCTTGATCCTCAAAAACCAATAATTAAAAATATTGGAATTAAAACTCTCTCAAAAAAAACATAGAATAAGATTAAATCTAAAATACTGAAAACAGCGATTAATATAGCTTCTATGGCTAAAAAGGCAATAAAATATTCTTTAACATTTGTTTTAATACCAACTCAACTACCTAATAAACAAAGAGGAACTAATAAAGTGGTTAATAAGATAAAAAATAAAGAAATACCGTCAATACCAAGAATTAAATTAATATTCATAGACTTTAATCATTCAAATCGCTCAACAAATTGAAAGTTAGCAGTTCTTTGATCAAAATAAATTCATAAAAATGTTGACATAACGAAGGTAATTAATGAATAAATTAAACCGGTAACTTTAACGTCATCTTTATTTGATGTTAAAAAAATAAGATGTAAACAACCGGTTAATGGGATAGTAATTAAAATTCTTAAAAGGTGTGATTCAAACATTTCATTTTATTTAAGAAGCTAAGTAAGTTTATTTACTTAGCTTCTAGTACTATTATTTAGAATTAGATAAAAAATTTACAAAAATAACTGAGAAAATAAAGATAAAAATTAAACGCACGTCTAAAATATTAATTCAGAAAGCATTTAAACCGATGAATAAAAGACCAAATGTCAGTCCCATTAACATTAAAAATGCGTAATGGTAAATTAATCCTGTCTGTATTAAAACTACTCGAGAACTAAAACTATAAAAAGCTTTTGAAATACCAAATGGACCAATTAACTCAATTAAGCCGCGATCTAATATTTTATAGGTTACTACATAACCACTTGTTATTAAAGGCTGGTTAATTCACTCATTATAAACTTTATCAAAGTATCACTTTCGATTTAAAAAAGTATAAACTTTAATAAATGAATTTGGTGCAATCATTGAGTTTAAGTTAGCAAAGTTGAAACCAATAGTTCAAACTTTTGGGTTTGAATACAGCATAAATGCTCTGATGGCTCCAGAGATACTGAAAATAACAGGAAGAAGTTTAACTTTATGTGGAATGAATTCTGAATCAATAATAATACTATTTGTGGGATTTACAAATAAAGCATTACCTCAAAAATCAGTTCCTAATCCAATGATCATATCACGAGTTAAATAACCAATAAAAATAGCACCAAACCTTAAAATAAACAGTGGCAACCTTATTTTAAAAGGCGACTCGTGAACATTTTTTATAATTGGCTTGAATGAATTAGTATTTGTTAAAAAAGTTAAATATAACAACCGCATTGAATAAAAAGCAGTAAAAAATGCTGCTATTGTACCAAATCAATGAGCAAAATGGCCGTGTACACTATATCTTGCATATGCTAATTCTAAAATAACATCTTTAGAATAAAACCCAGTCATAAATGGAAACCCCATTAATGACAGTGAACCGATAAAAAATATAGCATAGGTAAAAGGTAACAACTGAACTAATCCACCTATTTTTCGTAAATCTTGTTCATCACTTATAGCATGAATAACTGATCCAGCTCTTAAAAATAATAATGCTTTAAAAAAAGCATGATTTGCTAAATGAAAAACACCTACTGAGTAAGATGATAAACCACAAGCAAAAACTATATAACCTAGCTGCCTACAAGTTGAATAAGCAATAACACGTTTTAAATCATTTTGAACCAACCCGGTTGTAGCAGCAAAGAAAGCTGTCATTGCTCCAAAAAATGTAATGGTTATTAAAGCAAATGGAGCTTGCTCAAATAATGGAGAACAACGACAGATTAAGAAAACACCCGCTGTTACAAGTGTAGCTGCGTGGATTAAAGCACTTACTGGCGTTGGACCTTCCATAGCATCAGGTAATCACGAATGTAAACCTAACTGAGCTGACTTACCAACTGCACCAATAAATAAAAGAATACAGGTTAAATCTAATACAGATACACCTTGAAAAAATCCAGATAAAAAACTGATTGGAATAATGTCTTGCTTAATTTCATAAACAGTTGCAAAAACTGTAGCGTAATCAACAGCTTTAAATTGATAAAAAACTGCGAAAATTCCTAAAGCAAGGCCTACATCACCAACTCGGTTTACGATCATGGCTTTAATAGCTGCTTTATTAGCTTGTAAACGTGCAAATCAAAAATTAATTAATAAAAAAGAAGATAAACCAATCCCTTCTCAACCTAAAAATATTTGTAGAAAATTATCAGCACTTACTAAGATTAACATAAAGAAAGTAAATAGAGATAAATAAGACATAAATCGTGGTAAATGTGGATCATGAGATATATATTCTAATGAATATAAATGAACTAACGCAGAAATACTAGTAACTACTACTAATATAACAGCAGTTAGTCTATCAAATAAAAAACCCCAATGTGCAACAAACATTTCAGATTCAATTCAAGGTTTTCATTGGAAATAACAAACTGTTCCTGATAAAGCTACTTCATAAAAAATAAAATAACTTAATAAACAACTTATAAATAAACAAAAGGTTGCAATATAACCTGAATATTTACCTAAATACCGACCACCAAATCCAGCAATTAAAGAACCAAATAGTGGAATAAAAATAGCTAAAAGATACATTAATTTTTATTTTTAACTGAGATGAAAGGATTCGAACCTTTAAATTTTTCACACCAAAAATGAATGCCTTACCAATTTGGCCACATCTCATACGTAAGAAGATGCCCGAAAGTGGATTTGAACCACTGGCACAAAGATTTTCAGTCTTTTGCTCTACCCCTGAGCTACTCGAGCAACCTTTCTTATACTAAAACTCACACAGCAATTTCATGAGATAAAATAAATAAAGGACTTGGGAAAATAAATAATAAAACTAGAAAAAATAATGAGGCACCTATAAATATAGATTTATCTTTATCAATTTTATCAACTAAAGTTCAAGATTTAGAAGTATCAAAATACATGATTTTAATAAAACGTAAATAATAAAATGCAGATAAACATCTAGTTATAATACCTAAAAAACTTAAAACAAATAATGAACTTTCTATTGCACAAAAAAAGATGTTTAATTTTGCAATAAATCCAGCTAAAGGAGGAGTACCTGCTATTGAAAACATAATAACTGTTAATGTAAAAGCTAACAAAGGATTCGAAACACCTAAACCATTCAATTCGCTAATAAAGAAAGGTTTTTTGTTTTTGTTATCTTTTCGTAAATTTAACGACAGTATAAATGATCAAACACAAATACTAGTAATTAGGTAAATGAAAATATAAACTAAAATGGATTGTAAACCTTCGCTAGTTCCTGTACCAAAAGCTAATAGCATGTAGCCAACATGACCAATTGAACTATAAGCTAAAAATCGCTTTAATTTTCGCTGATATAAAGCTGAAAATGCGGCAACAACTATTGAGATTAAAGCTGTAGATAAAATTATTGGTTGTCAAATATTGAACATATCATAAAATGTAAAAAAGAAGAAACGACAACAGAAGATAATAACTGCAAATTTTGGTAAAATAGAAAAAAAAGCAGTTACTGATATTGGGGCACCTTCATAAACATCAGGTGCTCAAGCATGGAAAGGAGCTGCTGAAATTTTAAATAGAAGCGCCGCTCTTAAACAAAAAATACCTAAACATAAACCTGGTGAAATATAATCTATACCAGAAAAAAAAACAGTTAATTCTTCAAAATTTGTAGTTCCTCTAAATCCATAAATTATGGAAGCACCAAATAATAATAAACCTGATGAAAAAGCACCTAAAATAAAATATTTTAAGCCAGACTCAGTTGAAAATGCTGAATTTTGATTAAATGCTGCTAAAGCATATAAAGATAATCTTTGCATTTCAATAGCAAGGTAAAATACAATTAAGTCTTGAGATGAAATTAACAACATCATACCTAAACATGCAAACAATTTTAAAATAATATACTCAAAAGCATTGATTCGTTCGGTTTTTATATAATCTAAACTTATTCAAATTAATAAAGCTCTTCCAATAACAATTACTAATTTTGTTATTTGAATGAAAGGATTAATTAATATTCTATTATGAAAAAAAGTCTGACTTTCAAATGGTCTGTTAATGATGATTAGCCTGGTTATTACTAAAATTAAAATTCTTATCTTACCAACCAAACGTGAAACGATGATGGAAGATTTCAAGTTTTTTTTTTTTTCACTAGTAAATGCTCCAAATAATAACAGAGCAGATAAAGCTGCAAATAAAAATAATTCTGGTAAAATACCAATTAACCTGCGTTCAAATGTGGAAATTCAAATATTCATTTTTTTTTTATAAATTGACCCCTACGAGATTTGAACTCGTATTTTTACATTGAAAATGTAGTGTCCTAACCTAGTTAGACGAAGGGGACAAAAAAATTTAATTTCTTGTTTTTATTAATTTATATAAAACCCTTTTTTTTGCTATCAGATTTGCACTAGCATTTAAACAGTTTTGAGTTTCAGAAGCTAAATTAACTGAAAAAATAGTTTTTAAATCTTCATTAATTTTTACTTGAGAATTTTGATCTGATTTTTCAGCAAGTTCTCGAGCAGTTACACTGGTTGATAAAAGTAAAGAATCGTAATTAGCTATTACAGATCTAACTTCGTCTTGATTCCCATTTACTCCATTTGATGAATTAATTTTCTTAGAACGCACTTTTAGAATACGAGCTAATTTAGGTAATACCTGCGATATAACTAATCTATAAAAAACTAAAAAACAAACTAATAATCAAAATAATTGAGAAGCAAAAGTTAAAGTATCTATTTGTGGCATTTATAATTTTTAAAAGTTATTATTCATAATCTTACATTTACAAGGTAATTTTGATGAAGCTGCAAATAAAGCAGCTTTGGCTTTTATAAGCCTGAATTTCGGCGATGAAGATTTATATTTCGTGTTTTCAATTTTATAGATAACAGTTCCTGCCTTAAGTTGTGTTGCTCAATGATCTAAATTCCCTTTTCCTTTTCCCATACGAACCTCACTTGGCTTAGAAGTTACCGGAGTTCTTGGAAAAATACAAACTAAAACTTTGGCGTTTTTTTTAATTTTTCGAACTAAAACTCGATAACTTGATTCTAATTGCATTGTTGTAATTCGTGCCGGCTCAAGAATTTTTAAACTTAGAAAACCAAAGCTTATTTTTTTTTGAGTTTCAAAATTAAACTTTAGTCGCTTTTTACGATATTTACGAAATTTTATTTTTTTCGGTTGTAACATTTAATTTTTTAGTATCGGCGGCCTCAATTTAAAATTTCTTTTAAGTTGAACTTAAAAGTGAAATTTACGTCAGTTAATTTAGGCTGTTTAATCACTAACAAGTAAATAAAATTATTTTTTTCAAAAATTTTAAAATACCTTTGAGAAAAGCTAGAATTTACTAGTTTAACATTGGATTTAATCTTAAATAAATCTCCAATTTCGACCTGGTAGTTTGCTTTTCTAATTAAACTAAAACGTATTTCATTTGATTTACATAATCAAATTTTTTTATGCAAAATACTTTGACGGGATGCAAAAATAGAGTTAAAAATATTACTACGCTTTAAAAAACTATCTAAACGTAATTCTAACTTTTGAACTAATATTTCTTGCGAATTTTGTTTAGTTTTATTATTTAGACTAAGTAATAAATATTTACGAAAGTTTTTTTCTCGTAATGGACCGTAGTAAAATTTTAAAGCTTGCTTTATACGTAGTTCTTCATTGTAACGACGTCGTAACCATTTTTTTTCAAATTTTAAGCTTTGATCAGTGGTTTTAAAATTTTGGGGTCTTTTTAATTTTAAAAAACTTCATTTACCTTGGTTTAATTTTTCTAAATTTAAAGGCCGAACAAAATCATTTGTTTGGTAGTTAATTTTTTTTTTAGGGTAAAATCGTTTAGAGTTCATTTTTATTTAGTAATTGTTAGTTGGCATGCTTTTTATAAATAAATTACAACAAAATGAAATTGCTTTTAAGTTATCATCATTTATTGGGATAACGTAAGACAATTGATTTGAATTCAGTTTAAAGTCTGAATCTATGAAAATAATTGTTGGAATATTTATTTTTTGCGCCTCTAGTAATGCTGTGTAATTTTCTTTTGGATTTAAAATAATCAGTAAATCAGGTAATTTAAAATCACCTTTTGACTGAAAAACGTAATTCAAGAAATCTTTAAAACGATCACCTTTTTTACGTTGACGAAATATTGATAAATCAAGGCTTTGAAAATTTTTAGAATTTACCTGGAATTTGGTATTAGATTCTAAAATATCTATGTTACTTGAAACGAACCGTTTCCTTATGTCTTTAAAAACCGATTGATTGGTGATTAATCCAGGATTTCAAGCATGTTTAAAAATTTTAGAATTTGGCTGAAAAGATTTATTATTGGCTAAATCAGTTAAAACTTTTTTTGAAATATTATTTGTACCCAATCATCAAATCTCACCTTTACTAGAATGAACTTGTTCAATAAGCAATAATACCCGTCGAAGTAAACTAAAAGTCTTTTCTATATCAAAAATATATTGTTTTTTACGACGACCAAACAAATAAGGGGATATTAAATTTGAATTTTGTAAGTGGCCAAGATGAAAATTTAATTCAATTAGTTTATTTAAATTTAATTTACTCATATATATTTAATTATTTTTCTTATTTTCTTTCAGTACAATAACTTCGTTTTCAAAGCGAATACCTTTACCTTTGTAAACTTCAGGTTTACAAATTTCACGAATTTGAGATCTAAATAATATAACTGATTCTAAATCAAGGCCAAATAAAGTTAATTTTTGATCTTTAAAACCTTTTGGAATAAAAGTTTGAATATTATTTGGAATGTTTAAAGTAATGCTATGACTATAACCTAAATTTAAGTTTAATTGATTACCGAGTTGCTCGACTTTATAACCAATACCAACTAATCTTAGATAAGCGAAATTACCGAAACACACAAATGAAATGCACTTTTGAAATTTTTTTTTAAATAAATTTAGCTCGGAATCAGAAAGATTTAAGCTTACTAATCAAATTTTGAAATCAAATTCATTTAGTTCGATAACGTCTTGCTTGGATAAGAATGCGTCATCTAAAATACTCTCAATTTGTATATTTGTAATTAAATCTTTTGTAATTGTAATTTTAATTGAACCCAATGGTCCTGTAATAAAAAAATTATTCCTAAAGATTGAGAATTTTACATTATAATATATCATTTTAACTTTTTTATTATTCTATATAGAATGGTCAAATTGTATAAATGGTTAATATATTAAATTGCAAATTTAAAGCTGATGGTTCAAGTCCATCTTTGACCTTTATTTATTATTTTGTAAAGTTTGTTAGTAAACTAACAAACTTTATAAGAAACTATTTTTGAAGTTTGGTTACAAAAACAGCATTTTCTATGTTACGTGATAATTGTTGAAAAATGAGTTGACGCTTAGATTCTTGTTGAATTATTATTGTTAAAGCAATCGCAGCGATTAATGCTACTAATAAAACTGCACCAGCCAATAAAAAATAAAGTAAATAATGCGTGTACAAAACTTGACCTAAAATTTCTAAATTTGTTAGGTTGTCTAATTTTGATTCTCATGCCAAATAACTCGGATTAATTTTATCATTAATCAATGGAGTGAAATCTTGACTTAAAACAAAAAAAGCTTCCAATAAAAATAGAACACCAATTAAACCACCAATTGGTAAATAATTAAAAAACTCATCTTCTATAGCAGATAATTTAATCTGTAAAAGCATAACAACGAATAAAAATAGTACTGCGATAGCACCAACGTAAACTACTAAAAAAATTATTGCTAGGAATTCAACACCCAGTAATAAAAGTAGACAAGCGGCTCTACAAAAAGTTAAAATTAAGAACATAACTGAATGAATCGGATTGCGTGAGATGATAACCATTGTGGCTGCGAACAAAGAAATACCGCCAAATAAATAAATCAATGGAAAAACTGATAAAACATCTGTTTGTAAAATTTGCATTTTTGTTTTATTAGATTAACACCAACAAATATAAGTTGGTGTTAATAAAGTATAAAGTTATTTAGCGGTTTCATAACGGGTCATACCTAAATTTCATGGATCAGAAGTAACTCGCTCACCGCGGGTTATAGTGATATATAAAATGAAGAAAAAGAAAACGGCTCTTAAAGCAGATAAGTACCTACCGTAAGAAGAAACAGCATTTCAGCCAGAGAATGCATCAGGATAATCTGGGATTCGACGAGGTATACCAGCTAAACCTAGAAAATGCTGAGGAAAGAAAGTTAAATTAACACCTACGAAAGTTAAAACGAAATGAATTCGTCCTAAAATTTCAGGATAAAGGAAACCTAATATTTTAGGCCTTCAGTAATAGAAACCAGCAAAGATAGCAAATACCGCTCCCATAGAAAGAACGTAGTGGAAATGCGCTACAACATAATAAGTATCATGCATAGCAAAATTAATACCTGCATTTGATAACATTAAACCAGTTAAACCACCTAAAGTAAATAGGAAGAAGAAACCAATTGTAAAAAGCATTGAAGTAGTTATCATAATTGAACCTCCTCACATAGTTGCAACTCATCTAAAAATTTTAATACCAGTTGGTACAGCAATAATTATAGTTGCAGCGGTAAAGTAAGCACGAGTATCGATATCTAAACCAACTGTATACATATGGTGAGCTCATACAATAAACCCTAAAATACCAATTGATAACATTGCATATACCATACCTAAGTAACCAAAAATTGGTTTACGCCTAAAAGCTGAAACAGTGTGACTAATAATACCAAAACCTGGTAAAATAATAATATACACTTCTGGATGTCCAAAAAATCAAAATAAGTGTTCGTATAAAACGGGATCACCTCCTCCTGCTGGATCAAAAAATGTAGTATTAAAATTTCGATCTGTTAATAACATAGTAATTGCACCAGCTAAAACAGGTAAAGATAATAGTAATAATACAGCAGTTACTAAGATAGATCAAACAAATAACGGTATATTATGTAAAGTAATACCAGGTGCTCGCATATTTAAGATAGTAGTAATAAAGTTAGCTGCTCCTAAAATTGAAGAAGCACCTGCTAAATGTAATCTAAAAATAGCAAGATCAACTGATGGCCCACTATGAGCTTGTACACTCCTTAAAGGTGGATAAACAGTTCAACCAGTTCCTGCTCCAGATTCTACTATTGATGAAAATAGTAAAAAAGTTAATGCCGGAGGTAATAATCAGAATGAAATATTATTTAATCGAGGAAATGCTATATCAGGTGCACCAATCATAATTGGAACAAATCAATTACCAAAACCACCAATCATAGTTGGCATAACAAAAAAGAAAATCATAATAAAAGCATGCGCAGTAACAATTACGTTATATAATTGTCTGTTACCTGCTAAAATTTGAACTCCTGGTTGTGCTAATTCAGCTCGAATTAAAACAGATAAACTAGTTCCAATTACTGCAGAAATTGCACCAAAGATAAAATATAGAGAACCAATGAATTTATGGTTACATGAAAAAAGTCAATTAGAAGATCAATTATATAGTGAAATTGGCATAATATTTTTATATATTAATTAAATTTAAAAATTTTATCGCTTGAAAAACAAAATAATATTATTCAAAATTTATTAAAAATCGGAATGGTAAGATTTGAACTTACGACCATTGATTCCCAAAACCAACATTCTACCAACTGAACTACATTCCGATTTGTGTAAAATAAAGTACTATAAAGTAAAAAAAATTAACTTCACTCTAATGCACCAATACGTCAAGCATAAACTAAACCAAGAACTAATTCAAACACGAAATCAAACATAGATCATCAACCTAACGCAGTAATTTTTCTTAAGCTAACTGCTCAAGGAAAAAGAAATGCTGCTTCAAGATCAAATAGGATAAATAAGATAGCAACTAAATAAAACCGCACATCAAATGTAGCTCGCGCATCACCAAATGGATCAAATCCACATTCGTAAGCTGAAACTTTTTCTCTATCAGGCCTTTGGATCGCAATAACTCTTGAAGCTCCTAAAATAACACAAGCTAAAATAATCCTAATAACTAAATAAATTAGAATAGGACCGTATTCTGAATATAAAAAAAACATCTTATTTTTGATTTATTAAAAAAGCTTCGAATTTACCTAAGCCTGGAATAATTACTAAAAAGAATGCAAAATAAAAAACTGTTCCGATTTGACCAACTAAAATAAAAGGTTCCTCTACAATTTGCTGCCCAATTCATAATAAGATTAAAAAATCAGCAACGAATAACCAGAATACAATTCGGTAAATTGGTCGAAAACAAGAACTTTGAATTTCAGAAGATTGAGTATATGGGATAGTATATAGAACTAAAATAGCACCAAATATAGCTAAAACACCACCTAATTTATCTGGAATAGAACGTAAAATAGCATAAAATGGTAGAAAGTATCATTCTGGCACAATATGCGGTGGAGTAACTAACGGATTAGCTGGGATATAGTTATCTGGATGACCTAGTGAATTAGGTGCAAAATATACAAAAATCGAAAAGATTAGAAAGAAAACTACTAAACCAAAAATATCTTTCACAACTAAGTATGGTGCAAAAGGGATTTTATCTGATCTAGAATCAATACCTAGTGGATTAGAAGATCCATCTTGGTGAAGTAATGCTAAATGAACAACAGCTAAACCTGCGATTAAAAATGGCATTAAATAGTGTAATCTAAAAAATCGATTTAAGGTTGCGTTATCAACTGAAAAACCACCTCATAATCATAAAGTAATTTGATCTCCAATAAATGGAATTGCTGAAAATAAATTAGTAATTACAGTTGCTCCTCAAAATCTTATTTGACCTCACGGTAAAACATAACCTATGAAACCAGTTGCTATTATTAATAAATAAATTGTAACACCTGAAGCTCATAAATGCTGACGTGGTTTTATGTAAGAACCGTAATAAAGTCCTCGAAAAATATGGATATAAACTAACATGAAAAATATTGACGCACCATTTGCATGAGCATACCGAATTAGTCAACCATAATTTACATCTCGTATAATATGCTCAACACTAATAAAAGCTAAATCAACGTGACATGAATAGTGTATTGCTAAGAAAACACCAGTTAAGATTTGAATAACTAAACAAATACCAGCAGTTGAACCGAATCCTCAAAAATACCTTAAATTACTTGGAGTTGGATAATCAACTAAGTGATTATTTATAATGTCTAATGGTTGAAATTTTCTTCAACGAGTACGCATTTATTTTTTTTTATCTAAATTAATTAAAATCTGAGATTTTTTTCTTTCTCAAGGACTTTCAAAGTCAAATGATCGAAATTCCTGAGCAAATCTTGATAATTCATTAACTACTGTTTTTCGTGAATCGTCATAACGTGTTTCAACAAAACCACTTAAGGGAAAATCTTTTCGAAAAGGATGACCATTAAAACCGTAATCTGTTATAATACGTCGTAAATCGGGATGTTCATGGAAGAAAATACCAAATAAATCTCAAACCTCTCGCTCTATTCAATTTGCAGATGAATAAATGCTAGTAATTGATTTTACAGGTGTGATTTCATCAACAAATACTTTAACACGAATTCGGACGTTAAAAGTTAAAGAAAGTAAACAATAAACAACCTCAAACCGCTCTTTACGACTTGGATAATCAACACCACTAATTTCAGCTAGTGATTTAAATTGACAATTGCTATGGTTTTTTAAAAAAAACAAAACTTCGTAAATATTATCGGGATAAACAACTAATGTTAATTCTTGCTTATCCACGTATATCGAATGAATTGCTTTTGATAAATAAGTTTGTAATTGTTTACCGTAAAAATATATTAATTTTGGAGGCATCTTTTTTTATATTAAAAGTTGAACAATCTTTAAAATGTTATAAGAATTATTCTGTTAAAAAGATAATATGGTAAAAAAATGGTTTAGATAAAATCTAAACCATTCTTTAAAATACAAATATCTATTAAAAAGTAAATAAAATTAAGAAAGCTATCATTAAACACATTAAAGCCATAGCTTCAGTTAATGCGAAACCTAAAATAGCAATTCGAAATAATTCTTGCTGCATAGATGGGTTTCGAGAAGTTCCGATAATCATAGAACCGAAAACAGAACCAATACCTGCTCCTGCTCCTCCAACACCAATAGTTGCTGCACCTGCACCAATTAATTTAGCTGCTTGAACGATCATTTTTTTTTTTACAATTTCTGTAAAATAATCAAAATAAAACCATTTTGATTTATTTAAAGTTAAAAAACTTTAACAAAATTTTCAAATATCAATTATAGAAAATTAGCGAGAGAACGGAATTGAACCGACATCTCGAGATTATGAAACTCGTGAGTTACCTTTACTCCATCTCGCTAAGAAAATAATTAAGCTCCAGAGGAATCGAACCTCTATCTTACGAGCCGAAATCGTAAATTCTACCAATTAAACTAGGAGCTCTTAAAAGTAGCCTAAAGTGGACTTGAACCACTGACCTTATCGTTATCAACGATACGCTCTAACCAACTGAGCTATTAGGCTGTGACTTACTAACGAATTGGAATTCGGTAAGATGAGCTTAAAAATTTAGATTGTTTTTTCGAATTAAAGACAAAAGTGATAGTTAAATCTTTTAATATGTGAAAATGTTGATAGTTAAGTTCCAACTGTGTAAAACTCAATAAGCTAGACAAGTAAAGAGTTAAATTACCTTTATTATCTATCTTATGAATTGGTTTTAGATTTTTAATACGTGGGGCAACAAAGTGAATAAAAAAATCAACAAAGTTAGTCGCTGCTTTTTTTTTCAAAATCAGTGTTATACCACTATAATCTTTTTTTTGTAATCGAAGTTTTAAATTACTTTTTTTTGCAAAAGTTAGTTCGGGTACAGAACCTCTAATCAAATAAAGTGCTAATAAACTATCAATGAGCTCTTTATCAGTTTTATTTAAAACACTGCTTTTTAAGCTTAAATTTAAAACAATTTTTTCTAGATTTATTAATTCGTGAAAATTTAAATAATCGAATTTATGAACTAGTTCTTTTGAAATTGTTTTATTATAATGCGAAGTTATTCGTGAATCTATCATTTATTTTTTATTAGAACTTTAAATTATAATTTTGGATAAAATATTTAATTTTAGAAAAAGCTCATTTTGACTTGTAGTTTTAAAATTTACTAGATTTAAATCTATTTTGTTTTTATCTGTATTTAAACGAATAACAGAAGAAAAAACTCGATTACCAACTGGATTCATCTGCCTATTTAGTAAAATAACACCATTAAAATTTTGTTTTAAACGACTTCCGTCATTAAAACGATTTCTTTTTTTTGTTTTAACTAATAAAGCTGTGTAAATCCTACCTTTTAAAATTCGACTATTTCTTTTAGTGGATCGAACCGAAACGATAATTTTATCACCAATTCCTGCAACTTTTTTATTACCGAGTACACGAATACAATACGCATTCAATGCGCCTGAATTATCAATAACTTGTAAAACACTTCTTGATTGAATCATTTTTATTTTTTATCTACTAAATAGAATGAAAAAAATTGTTAATTCAAATCCAAATTTTGATTATTCTATTTAATAGATAAAAGTTACAGACTCGATTAACAATTTTTTTCATTCTATTTAGTAGATAAAAAATAAAAATGGTAACCATTAATCAAATAATTCGTAAAAATCCACGAAAAAAGCAGTTAAAAACTAAAAAAAATGCTGCACTGGGTAAAAACCCATTTAAGCAAGGTATCTGTCGTCGTATTTTAGTTATATCACCTAAAAAACCAAATAGAGCAAATCGAAAAATTGCAAAGATTCAACTTTCAAATAATCGATTAATTACAGCTGCAATTCCTGGCGAAGGTAATCATAATTTACAACAGCATTCAGTAGTCTTGGTACGAGGTTGCCGAATTAAAGACTTACCAGGAGTTAATTATAAAGTTGTTCGCGGAGTATTTGATCTAATTCCAGTAGCAAATCGTACCCGTGCGCGATCTAAATTTGGAACACGTAAACCAAAAAATTAAAAAAAACAACCACTGTGATGAAATTGGTAGACATGCGAAATTTAGGATTTCGTGTTAATTAACGTGCAAGTTCAAGTCTTGCCAGTGGTAAATAATCTTCTTTGAGTTTATATATGTATATAAATAAACACGGAATAACTTGGTTTAGAATAAATGGCTTTTAAAATGTCCAAATTATTTTAAGAATATATATAGCAAAAAATGTGAACCGTAT
>MDTF01001977.1_pt1 | contig 32490 bp, 29 predicted proteins | sample 811191 | NCBI WGS metagenome assembly MDTF01 (sample SAMN05326649, study PRJNA326480) | marine metagenome | isolation source: seawater | place: Southern Ocean | collected 2011 | reverse complement strand
GAGCATCACGTTGCCAACGTGAGGGTCGAGAGTTCGAATCTCTTCGCCCGCTCCATCTTAAGAGAAGGTGATTAGTGATATAAATTATCAATCAGGCCCTGTTCTTAGGTGTCCTTAAAAACTTTAAGTTAACTAAAGCCTTATTATTTCCACCGGCATACTTTTTTGCTATTGCTTAAGTTACACACAAAACACACTTTAATAATGCTAATGATAATATTAAAAAAATTAGGTTGATATTTTTTTAAAAACTAAATAAAAAGAATCTTAATGGTGCTTTTTAAAGTTAAAAGGGAAATAGGTTAGACGCCTATACTGTACCCGCAACTGTGTTTAAGGAGTAAGGGGTCATTTATGTCACTGGATTTTCTGGTAAGGCGACCTCAAGCTACGATCTTTAAGTCAGGAACCCTGCCATTATGTCGTTCGTTCTAGACCGGGACCAGTCTTTGAGCAGGAACTTCCTTTGAAGCGACTAGTTTAACCTCAGCCTCGTGCTGTTTTTTTATTAATGTCGTTTTGCGAGGTACCCATGAAGACTTCTAATTTCTTTTATTTTCTATTTTTCTTAAGCTTTTTTCATCTCGGATGCTCTTATGCGGAAGAGTCTAAGGACTTAAGTGGAATACAGGAAATCATTGTGAGCAGTGTCCGAATTCCAACTGCAGCAAAGGATATCAGCTCGAGTATTTACATTATCTCGAGAGAGAGGATTAGGGAGCGCGGGTATATTTATGCGATTGATGCAATAGCCTCAAGTCCCGGAGTCACAACAAAACAAAACGGCAGCTTCGGAGGTGTAGGAACTGTAAGAATCCGAGGTGCCGCAAGTTCACAAACGCTTGTTTTAATTGATGGCGTTCCCGTTAATGACGCTTCTTCGCCCGCAGGCGGATATAATTTTGACTATTTAAACACAGCAAATATTGAATCTATTGAGGTATTAAAAGGTTCTCAATCTACGCTCTGGGGTTCTGATGCTATAGGCGGAGTCGTTAGTATTTTTACGAGGAGACCTACCGAAGATTCAATTGATATTTCATCTGAAGTTGGATCTTTTGGATTAAGAAGACACAATGCTAATATTAATTTTTTAGGACCGCTGGGTCAATTAAGATTAACCGCTGGGGAAACCTCTATTAATGGCATTAGCAAGGCAGATAAAGCCGATGGAAATACTGAAAAGGATCCATTCAACAGCGAGTCTTATTCTCTGAATGGGGCCCTTGATTTTAAATCCTTAACCTTAAGGGGCTCGCTGTCCTATGTAGATTCTGAGGTTGCGTACGATAGCTATGGTTTTATCACAGGCGTTCAAGATGGAAATGAAAAAAGCAATACTGAACAGTTTATAGGAGCTGCTTCTGCTTCATTCCAATCCTTTAATGCAAGACTTCAGAGTAGTATATTAATTTCTCAGTCCGATATAAGCCGAGATTATTATACAAATAATTTACTAACCTTTGGTGCGAACGGAAGAAGAGATTCTTTCAGGTACCAAGGAAATATTAATTTCAATCAATTCAATAAAATAGCCTTTGGTTTTGAAAAAGAAAAAAATAGAGTTGATAATGACGAATCTACCATTGACGGCTCTTTTCTTCTTTATGAATATCGGCCCACTAGCATGGTTACTATTTCTACTGGAATAAGGAACGATGATCATAATCAGTTTGGATCAAAAACCACGCGTAAAGTAAGTGGAGTTCTAAAGGCAACAGAAAATTTAACCATTAGATCTAGTTGGGGAGAGGGGTTTAAGGTGCCAACTATCTTCCAAGCTACCTATTTTTGTTGTGGAGCAACCGAAGCTAATAAAAATATAGGAGCCGAGACATCATCGGGTTATGATTTTGGTCTGGAGCTGCTCTTTAATGAAGGGATCGGGAGTTTTGCAATTACATACTTTAATCAAGAGGTTGATGATCAGATTAATTTTTCATTTGGTGTCGGCGGGTATGAAAATATTGATAAAGTTTTCTCTGAGGGAGTTGAGGTTTTATCCGAATATAAAGTTTCTGACTTTGTTAATCTTTATGCGAATTACTCTTATATTGATTCAACCGATGGTGATGGCTCATCTCTTTATAATATAGCCAAGAACTCAGGTGAAGTTGGTTTCATTTTTAATCTGAACAAGAAATATTCAGGATCTTTTTTGTTTAAATATAATGGCTCAGAAATGAATGCTTATGGAAAGCTTGATTCATGGGTGAGGGTTGATGTTAACGGTTCCTTCAAGACCTCTAATCTTGGTGAATGGTTTTTTCGTATAGAAAATTTATTTAATGAAGAGTATCAGCAAGTCTTTGGCTATGGAACACCAGACTTGTCAGGCTCTATTGGGATCAGGATGAGTTTCTAACAAATTATCGCCTGTAGCGGTTTCGCTTGTTATTTTATTTAGAATTATGTTATCAGATTTATACTTAAAACTCATTTATTTTGAGCCTTTGTACTATCTAAGATGGAGAAACCTCAATGCTAACAAAATTTTTCACTTCTAAGTTTAATCTAAGCCTTGCGGCTAGTTTATTTTTGTCTGTTCTCTTGCCTCTAGAGACTCTGGCCTCAGAGGCCTCCCAAGGCGTCGACTTAACTGGCAGCAATCTTGGATATTTAGCCATTACTATTTTTGTTTTGGCTTACATTTTTGTAATTGCCGAGGAAAAACTTCACCTTAAAAAATCAAAACCCGTCGTTGTGGCTGCTGGATTAATCTGGCTACTGGTCGGTATATCCTATGCTGCAGCTGGGCAGTCTGAACTTGCCGATGAAATTATTTCACATAACTTGCTTGAGTTTGTCGAATTATTTTTATTTCTTCTTGCTGCAATGACTTTTATTAACACAATGGAAGAGCGAGGAATTTTTAACCTTCTTAGGGCTAAACTTGTAACATCTGGATTTTCTTTGCGTAAGATTTTTTGGATTACAGGGCTAATCGCTTTTTTAATGTCTCCAATTGCTGATAACCTTACAACAGCTCTTTTGATGTCCACTGTTGTTATAGCTGTTGGCGGAAAAAATATAAAATTTATTTCTATCTCTTGTGTAAATATTGTTGTCGCTGCCAATGCAGGTGGTGCCTTTAGCCCGTTTGGAGATATTACAACATTAATGGTTTGGCAGGCAGGTATTGTCCAGTTTGACGAATTCTTAGTTCTCTTTTTCCCGTCTCTTGTTAATTGGCTGGTAACGGGAACGATTATGAGTTTTGCTATACCTAATGAAAAACCAGAACAAATTAAAGATGAAGCGATTGTAGGCTTTGGCGGATGGTTTGTTGTTGGACTATTTATATTTACCATAATAATGGCTGTCTCATTCCATAACTTTCTTCATTTGCCGCCTGTTCTAGGTATGATGACGGGGCTAGGCCTTTTGATGCTGTTTAGTTATTATCTTCAATTGCGAAATGAAACTTATATGAATCCATCTACATTAAAAAGTTTAGTTGAGGGTCACGGTCACTCTGATTCTGGATTTGAGGCTAAACTCAAAGGTAATAAAAAATATGATATCTTCGTTAACTTACAAAGAGCGGAGTGGGACACATTAATTTTTTTCTATGGAATTATACTTTGTGTCGGAGGTCTGGGTGCGTTTGGATATTTGGCTCTAATTTCAGAATTTATGTATGGAGATCTTGGTGCAACAACTGCAAATATTATCGTAGGCTTTGCCTCCGCTATAGTTGACAACATACCGGTTATGTTCGCTGTCCTAGAGATGCAGCCTGAAATGAGCCAAGGACAATGGCTTCTTGTTACATTAACTGCCGGAGTTGGTGGATCTATGCTTTCAATTGGGTCTGCGGCAGGTGTCGCTGTCATGGGGCAAGCGCGAGGTATCTATACTTTCTTCTCTCACTTAAAGTGGACGTGGGCAGTTGTTTTAGGATATTTTGCGAGCATATTAACTCATTATTTAGTGACTGGCTTTTAATATTCAATACTAGAAAAATTAGAGAGATATTAATGGTTAAAGTGTCTGACCCCAGTGAATAACATTGCAAGGCCAGCGTCATCTGCGGCGGCGATAACCTCATCATCTCTTATAGATCCGCCCGGTTGTATAATAGCGGTAGCCCCTGCATCTGCCGCTGCCATTAATCCGTCAGCAAATGGAAAAAAGGCATCTGAGGCAACAACAGACCCTTCTGCCATTGGCCGCTCTATTCCGGCAGCTATTGCGGCATCTTCTGATTTACGCGCGGCTATTCTGGATGAGTCCAACCTATTCATTTGACCTGCGCCTATTCCAACTGTCGCTCCGTCTTTGGCATAAACAATAGCGTTTGACTTAACATGCTTGGCAACCTTAAAGGCGAATAGCAGATCCTGCATTTCTTGCTTAGATGGCTCGCGTTTAGTAACAGCTCTCAGACTACCCTCATCAAGAATAATATTATCTTTTGTTTGAGCGAGAAATCCTCCAGAAACTGAACGTATCACTACGCCAGGAAGATTTGGCTCTGATAGGCCGCCTGTAACTAAAATTCTAAGGTTTTTCTTCGATGATAATATTTCTTTTGCTTCTATGGAAATCTTTGGAGCAATAATTACCTCTGTAAATATCTCAGCTATCTGAGAGGCTGTTTTTTTATCTAGCTCTTCATTAAGAGCAATTATTCCTCCAAATGCAGAAACGGAATCGCACTCTAACGCCTTGGAGTATGCTTCTGCAAGACTTCCCCCGGTCGCCACTCCACAAGGATTAGCATGTTTGATAATTGCAACTGCAGGCCCCCCCTCTAGACCAAACTCTGACACAAGGTCAAAGGCTGCATTTGTATCATTAATATTATTATAGCTTAGTTCCTTTCCTTGTATTTGTGTCGATGTGATTAGACCTTTTCTGTTTGATCCATCATTATAAAATTTTGCACTTTGGTGAGGGTTTTCTCCATAACGAAGATTTTGCTGTTCCGTACCTCCTAGAGACATATATTTTCCCAAAGGCTCATTTAATTCCTTCGACATCCAGTTTGAGATTGTTGAGTCATAGGCAGCTGTTCTGGCATAAGCTTTTAGTGCCAATCTTTGAAGAGTTATCTTATTTAGTGAAGTCTGGTTTTCATTAAGCTCCTTCATTACGTCGTCATAATCATCTGAATCCACAATTACACCAACGTGGGCATGATTTTTTGCTGCAGCCCTAATCATTGCCGGCCCGCCTATGTCTATATTTTCAATACAAGTTCTATAATCGGATTTTTTAGAAATAGTTTCTTCAAAAGGATATAAATTAACGACCAATAGATCTATGCCCAATATATCATGCTCTTCCATAACCATGCGGTGTTCATCGTTATCCCTAACCCCCAAAAGACCACCGTGTATTTTAGGGTGAAGCGTTTTGACCCTACCATCTAAAATTTCTGGAAAATTTGTAACTGAAGCAACATCTTTTACTCTTATTCCCGCTTCAGAAAGAGCGGAATAAGTCCCCCCCGTTGAAATGATTTCTATACCTAGGGCCGAAAGCCCCTTTGCAAAATCTACAATTCCATTTTTATCTGATACAGAAATTAATGCCCTTTTAATTTGTGCCATATCCTTAAAATCCTCTTAGTCTTTTTATATTCTCACTGTACTCTGACGGTCCGCCCTTAAAGGTTGCGGTGCCCGCAACTAAAACATCTGCTCCTGCTGCAATAGCTTTTGGAGCTGTATTAAAATTGATCCCTCCATCTACCTCTAGATCTATTTTTTTCCCAGAAAGATCTATCATTGTCCTTATACTTTCAATCTTAACCAACTGATCCTCCATAAAGCTTTGGCCTCCAAAACCGGGCACAACGGTCATGACTAAAATGAGATCTAGTTTATCAATTAATCCGTCAAGAACACTTATAGGTGTTGACGGGTTTAATGAAAGTCCTGCCTTACATCCCAGGCCCCGTATTATATCTATAGTTTTTTCTGGCTTATTTTCAGCCTCGGGATGAAAAGTAATGATATCAGAACCTGCTTCCGCAAAACTTTCTAATAATGGATTTACCGGCTCAATCATTAGGTGAACATCAAATACTTTATTTGTTGATTTTCTTATATCCTTAATCACCTCAGGTCCGATAGTCAGATTTGGAACAAAATGCCCGTCCATTACGTCTACATGAATATAATCGGCACCAGCTTTATCGATGTATTCGATCTCCTTTCCTAGACATGAAAAGTCAGCAGAAAGTATCGAAGGAGAAATTTTTATTTGATTAACCATCTAAATTAATTAACAGAGCTTTTATTTTGAAGCAAGCGTTCAAGATACTTTCTTTAATCTTGCAACAAAGAAACCGTCAATGCCTCCAATCTTACTAAATTTATCCGGGAAGATTCTTAGTAACCCTTCGGTCGTTATTAGGTCCTCAACACCTTGAACTTCGGAAGGTATTATTTTATCTATTTCAGCATCTTTATTTTCTTTAAGAAACCTCGATATTTGATCTTCCCCTTCATCCTTTTCTAAAGAGCATGTACAGTAAATTAAACAACCGTCTTTCTTTAAAAGTTTCCAGCTAGAGTCGAGTAATTGTCTCTGCAGGATTGAAAGAGAAAGAATGTCATCCTCTTTTTTGAGATGCATTATATCGGGGTGTTTGCGGAGTGTTCCTGTTGAAGAGCAAGGAACATCTAAAAGAATTTTTGACCATTTTTTTTCAGAGAAAAAACTTCTTATATCCGAATGAATTATTAAAGCATCAAAGTTGAGGCGGGCTAGATTTTCCTTTAAGCGGACTATTCTTTTTTTGTTTGCATCAACTGATGTAACTTTTGCGCCCATTGCAATTAGCTGCGAAGTTTTCCCGCCTGGTGCAGCGCAAAGATCAAGTACTTCATCATTTTGTTTTATGTTCATGAGGACGGCGGGTATTTGGGAAGAGTAATCTTGAACCCACCAATCACCTTCATTGAATCCTTCAAGCTCCGTAATTAAGCCAGTATTTTTTAATCGAACTGTTTTATTGGATATAAAGTCACCGCCAAGTTTGTTAGCCCATAGCTGCGGCTCATTTTTAACACATATATCTATTGGGGGGCTTAATAATAGATGAGATTCTGCAATACCAGGATATTGTTCTTTCCAGTCCCTTTTCCATCTCTTAGAAAGCCATAGCGGAATTTTAATAGATTCACTTTGGTATTTTTTTATTTTTTCTTTTTCCCTAATAATCCCTCTCATTATAGCATTAATCAATCCCTTCCATTTTTTCCCGCCCAGCTCCACCGATGTATTAGTTGCAGCGTGACTAGGGGTTTTTAGATATAAAATCTGTGTAATCCCTATTCTAAGAATCATTTGTGTTTTAGGAGGAGATTTGGCGAGTGGTTTTGTGAGAAATTTATTAAGTATATAGTCTATCTCAGTTAAATTTCTTAATGTTGAAGACACAAGTAGCCTACAAAAAGAACGGTCTTCTATTTTCAATTTTGAAAGATGTGTGCCTTTTTTTAAAAATTTATTAAAAACGTCATCAAGAGGAATAAATCGTTCTAAGACCTCAAGTAATATTTCAATAGCTATTTTACGAGCAGCAAGGCCATCATTTAGAATAAATTTTTTTTCATTTTTTTTCATAAACTCTCTTTCAATTTTGACCAGAGACAGGCTATATAGTTTTATGTCTAAAGACCTAAATAAAAATAAAGAATCTCCAAATGTTATTGCCCAACGAGCATTAGATGAGGCTAGCGAAAGAAAAAAGACAGAGAAAAATCTTAAATTACCAAAAGAATTTGATGGAAGGGACGGACTCGAGCCAACAAGGTACAGTGATTGGGAAAAGAACGGGATTACTTCTGACTTTTAATTAAATAAGTTTTTTAAATTTATAAATCTCCACCGATCGAAACAACCCTGCCTTATTATAGGGGTCGTTTTTGGACCAAACTAAGGCCTTGTCTCTACTTTCCGCCTCAATAATTATAAGACTCCCAATCATGTCCTCATCCTCATCAGAAAGTAATGGACCTGCGTAGCTAACTAGCCCTGTTTCCCTTACATATTTAAGATGTTCCGCACGCGTTGATAATCTTTTTTCCAAAGAATTATCATGATCTAAGCAGATAATAGAAAATAACATTTTAGGCTTCCTCTTTTATTGGGCGTGATAATAATTCTTTTATAATGGTGTCGATATCCGATTGATTATTTATTAATTTATTAATTGAATCGGTTATGGGCATGGTAACCTTATAATTTTCTGCTAACTTAATTATGGCTTTTGTGGAAAACATTCCTTCTGCAATAGACTTAAGACCATTAGTTGCCTCCTCTATGCTTTTGCCTTTCCCTAGATTTACTCCTAGAGTAAAATTTCTAGATGTTTGGGAGTTGCAGGTTAGCATTAGATCGCCCATCCCAGACAAGCCTGTTAAGGTTCTTGCCTCTCCACCCATAGCTACAGCTAGACGACTGATTTCAGAGTAGCCCCTAGTAATTAATGCAGATCTTGCGCTGTCACCAAGCTTCTTTCCAAATACAATTCCAGAGGCAATGGCTATTATATTTTTGGCAGCCCCACCTATCTGGGCCCCAACAACATCTTGGCTTTGGTATATTCTAAATTCTGCCGAGTTGATTGTTTCCGCAATTATCTTTCCTATATCATAATCCTTGCAAGCAAGAGTTAGTGCGGTTGGAAGGTTAAGAGCGACATCTACGGCAAAACTTGGCCCAGAAAGAATTGCTATAGGGTTTTGTGGAAGAATATCTTTTGTTACCTCGCTCATTAGTTTAAGGGAACCTATTTCAACACCTTTCGAGCATAGTACTATTGGTGTATTAATTTTAATTTGGTCTTTAATATTTTCTAGTGTTGCTCTTAGGTATTGAGCCGGAGTAACTAGAAATATAAGGTCGCTTTTATCAAGAAAAGTAAAATTACTGTATGCTTTTATTCTTGGAGAAAGGGAGACTCCCGGTAGAAAGATATTATTTTCATTTCTTTCATTAATGGATTTAACAACCTCTGGTTCTTTTGCCCAAAGCCCTATTCCATTCTGATTTTTTGATAAAGTGGCTGCAATTGCAGTGCCCCAGGCTCCAGCCCCTATAACTGAAATAGAATTATAGGACTTACTCCCTTGTTTGACCGAGCTATTCATGTCTATCTCCATATAATTTCATCTCTACTAGAGGCCATCTAGCCTTTGTTGGAATATCTAAACTATCTCTTTGTCCGCTAAGCAACCTTAGCCCTCCTGCCCAAGCTATCATAGCTGCATTATCAGTACAAAGCTTTATGGGGGGTGCAATAAATTCCATCTTGTTATTTTCTGCAAGTGTTGTCAGACTATCCCTTATTGCCCTGTTAGAGGCTACGCCACCTGAGGCTACAAAATACTTTATATCCAGGCCGCCGTATTCTGCTTTAACTCTAGTGATAGCCATATCGGACTTAACAGTTAAACAATCGATTATTGCCTCTTGATATGATGATGCTAGATCAGCGAGATCTTCTCTTCCTAAAGGTTCGATTGATTTTGCTTCTCTAATTAAAGCTGTTTTTAAGCCCGAGAAAGAAAAGTTACAATCCTTAGATTTTAAAAGTGGCCTTGGAAAATTAAATCTATTTTTCGAACCTTTTTTTGATACTTTTTCTAAGGCGGGCCCCCCAGGGTAACCTAAATCAAGAAACTTTGCGGCCTTATCAAAAGCTTCGCCCACAGCATCATCAAGTGTGGTACCTAGTTGAATATATTCACCAAGACCTTTTACGAGAATTAGCTGAGTATGTCCGCCCGAGATCAAAAGCAAAATATATGGATAGGTAACTTTATTTGTTAGGAGTGGCGTAAGAGCATGCCCCTCAAGATGATTGACCCCTATCAAAGGAATATCTGCACCCAAGGCGATACCTTTTGCAGTTGTTAGACCGACTATGAGCCCACCAATAAGGCCGGGTCCGGCAGTTGCAGCAATACCGTCAATATCTTTTAAAGTTAGGGCTGCTTTATCCAGCGCTTTGTCTATAAGAGGGCTTAGATGCTCTACATGAGATCTTGATGCAATTTCTGGAACAACACCCCCGTAAGGAAGATGCTCGTTTATCTGACTAAAGACTATATTGGATAGGATTGAACCTTCTTTTTTATTTTTAAGCATAACAACGGATACAGCGGTTTCATCACAACTACTTTCAATCCCTAAAACGTTAATATGATTACTCTTCATTATTATTTCCAAACTTTATTGTTAATCTGAAAGTTATCATAAATTAAATAACTAACCTAAATGATCTTTTAATACGATTATGCTAAGATGTTAACAAACAAATACAATTAGAAATTTACTAAACACCTTGTTATTTGGCTAGAGTAGGATAGTTAAACAGTCATGAAAAATTTTTTAACTTTAATTTTTATTCTTTTGATAATTCCAAGTCTGGCTCAAGGCAAAATTGCTAAAGCTGTTACGGACCATGCCAGTGTTGAGATCTTAATTGAATCAAAGGAAATTTATACAAATGAAAACCTTGTTTTGGGAATTAGATTTGACCTAGAGCCCGGCTGGCATGTCTACTGGAAAAATCCAGGAGATTCTGGCCTACCTCCCGATATCAATTGGGTCACGAAAGATGGAGCAAGGCTAGATAAAATACTTTGGCCTGCACCGGAAAAAACTCCAGAAAATCCCTTAATGACCTATGGTTTCTATAATGAGCTGGTGCTGCCTCTCATTTTTAAAATTGATAAAAAATTTTCTGAGTTTAAAGAATCTAGTATTGAAATTAACTTTCTTATTTGTGAGCTAATATGTATACCTGAGCAAGTTATAATTAATTTTGACGCCAATGATTACACCGACGAGGATATTAAAAGATCACGAAATATCTTATCCTCTTGGTACACAAAAATTCCCCAGGATGATAAAATAGAAGTCTATGCCGAGGCTTCGGATAGTTTCCTTTCCTTATCATGGGTTAACGAAGACAATAATACGTCAGGGGCATATTTCTATCCAGACGCAGGAGGTCTTATCAGATATGCGGCAAAGCAATTGTATGTTGAAGAGAATAAAACCTCTAAAATAATTATTGAAAGACCACCAAGTTATTTACCAGGTATTTTAGAGGCCTCAGGTGTTTTGGAAATAAACTCCGGAAGAAGAAAACAAAGTTTTAATATTTCACCCTCAATCGCATATGTTTCAAATATCGAGCCTCCCAAAGAGTCTTCCCTATCTTTTTGGCTTGCTATTGTCCTGGCTTTTTTTGGGGGAATTATCTTGAATGTTATGCCTTGTGTTTTCCCGGTTATTGCTCTGAAGGTGATGTCTTTTGTTAAGGATTCTTCTAGTGAAGGAGCCTGGAAACATGGTGTAGCTTTTTCAATAGGAGTTGAATTGAGCATGCTTGTTTTGCTTGGCATAACATTCATTTTTAGAAATCTTGGTCAAGCAGTTGGATGGGGTTGGCAACTTCAGTCTAGTGCAGTCTCTAGCCTTCTGTCCGTCTTATTTTTTGCGATTGCCTTTACCTTACTGTTTAAAATTGAGTTTGGCTCTTCTTTGACTCGCCTAGGAAATGTTGGGTCCAAGGGAGCTGGCTATTTAAATTCAGTGTTGTTGGGTGGATTAACTGTAATAGTTGCAACACCATGCACTGGACCATTTATGGGGGCAGCCATTGGGTGGGGCCTATCTCAACCATTTTATATATCTGTTGTTATTTTCTTTGCGTTGGGCCTAGGAGTTGCTTTTCCTACCTTACTTTTATCCACTATTCCATCGGGGTTAAGTCTTCTTCCAAAACCAGGACAGTGGATGGTGCGCGCAGGACAAGCAATGTCTATTCCTATGGCTTTGACAGCAATGTGGTTAGCTTGGGTTGTTCAAAGACAAGCTGGATTTCTAGGGCTAAGGGATCTTCTGATTGGGCTTACTTTTATTATTGCTTCTTTGGTAATTTATAAGATTAATATAAAAAATATAATTTATCGAGTTACCTCCTTGGTTTTAATTGTAATAGGCTCTGTTTATATTGTTGTTTCGAGCAACAGCGATAGGATTATCCCAACTAAAGATTTATTTCTAGCTGAGAAATGGACTCATGAAGCCGTTAATCAATATAAAATTAGAAAAAAGAATATCTTAATTAACTTTACTGCAGATTGGTGCCTAACCTGTAAAGTGAATGAGGCCGTAGTCTTCAAATCTAGCTCATTTAATAGACTTATAGAAAATGGAGAACTTGTATACCTTGTTGCTGATTGGACTAACTATGACCCCAAGATAACCAAAGAGTTAGAGCGGTATGAGAGAGGTGGAGTACCTTTATATTTATACTGGAAGTCTGGAGAAATAAGACCTAAGATCCTGCCTGCCATTCTAACTAAAAAAATTTTTTATGATGAAATAAGATAAATCTAGTCATTTGAGATTTGATATATAGAATAATTTAAAATTTAAAATGTTACCCAATGAAACTTTTTAGGAGTTGAATATGTCTAAGCGTGTGAATGGTAAAATGGCTTTTGTTACTGGCGCGGCACAAGGTATAGGTGAGGCAATTGCTTTTATGCTGGCTAAAGAAGGTGCCAAAGTCGTAGTCGCTGATATTAATAAACAGGGTGTGATTTCTGTAACCAAAAAAATTAATGATAAGTATCCAGGCAAGGCTTTTGGTGTCGATCTAGATGTTACCTCGGAAGAACAATGGAAAGACACGCTAAAAAAAGCAGAAGAATTAATGGGCGGTTTAAATATTTTAGTAAACAATGCTGGGATATCAGCGGGCTCAACAATTGAAGAAACTGATTATCAAACTTTCCAAAAAGTGATGAAGATTGACACAGACAGCGTTTTCTTGGGGTGCAAGTATGCCGTTCCAATTATGAAAAACTATGCACCGGGATCTATAGTAAATACATCATCTATTTCTGGACTAATTGCCGGTCATAATATGGTAGCATACAATACGGCCAAAGCAGGCGTCTGGCTAATGTCTAAGTCGGTAGCACTTCATTGTGCAAGGCAGGGATATCAAATTCGTTGTAATACGATTCATCCTACATTTATAAACACTCCGATTCTTGATGGATGGCTTACTGATAACAGAGGTGATAGGCCCCCACTTGAGCGCGATGAGCTTTTAAGAAAGCTTGGAAAACAAGTTCCCTTAGGTGTTGTTGGGGACACAGATGACGTTGCTTATGCCGTTCTTTATCTTGCCAGCGATGAATCAAAATTTGTTACTGGATCAGAATTAAAGATTGATGGTGGCATAAGTGCAATGTAAGGACTGTAGTATGAGATTGTTTATTAATTTATTTTTTTTGTTTTCATTTTCTTTTCTTTTCAATGAAACTTTCGCCAAAGATTCTCGATCAGGCATTAACCCTGAAGAGTTTAATTATCTTATAAGACCACAAGATAGTCTATACGATCACATCAATAGTGATTGGCTAAACAATACTCCGATCCCAGATGATCAAATCGGATGGGGCTCTTACATGACCCTTCGCGAAGAGTCTTATATCAATCAAAAGAAGTTAATTGATGATATTATCAATAAAATCAATCAAAAGAGTACAGGCCTAAGTTCTGAAGAATTAAAAATTGCGAACCTCTACAAGAGTTTTATGGATCGCGATCGAGTAAATAAGATGGGCCATCAACCGATTGAAAGTGGCATAAAAAAAATACTCGCTATTAAAAATGTAAAAGACCTATGGGAGTATTTTTCTTATTCCATCGTATCAGGGCCATCTGTTCCATTTACTATAGCTATATATGATGACTTAAAAGATCCCCGTAATTATACTGTTTATATCGATCAAGGTGGATTAGGTTTGCCCGACCGAGATTACTATATAGAGGATAACTATAAGGAAGCGCGAGAGGCATATATTGTCCACATAGAAAATCTATTAAGATTGGCCGGAATAGAATCAGAAAAGAAAAAAGCATCAAACTCTTTTGAAGTAGAAAATAAAATTGCACAAATTCAGCTATCTAGAACTGAAAGCCGTGATCCAGAAAAAATTTATAATCCCTACAATAGATCCGAGCTTCAAGCCCTTGGGGAAGGTGAGTGGGACGCATGGATCACAAACCTTGGCCTGGATACTCAGGAGAAGTTTATAGTTGAATCTCCTGACTACCTTAGGTCTATTCTTGATTTGATGAATGAAATTCATATTAAAAAATGGAAGGATTACCTTCTGGTCAGACTTATAAAGGGTTCCGCAGGATCACTGTCAGACGATTTTGTTGACGAGTCATTTAGATTTGCAAAAATCTTGACTGGAAGACAGAAGTTGCCTGATTTATGGAAAAGGGGTGTTGGTCTCACCAATGGGGTTATGGGAGATGCCATAGGGAAAATCTACATTAATGAATATTTCCCTCCAGAATATAAGGCCCGCATGGAGGTGCTAGTAAATAATTTATTAGAAGCTTTTAGGGTTGGAATAGAAGATCTGGGCTGGATGACAGATCAAACAAAAACTAAAGCACTGGAAAAACTATCCAAGCTTAATGTAAAAATTGGATACCCTGAGGTGTGGGATGATTATGAGGGGCTTGATATGGCTTCGGATAATTTATATGAGAATTTGCAGAAGGCCGCTATTTTTGGATATTCTAAAGCTTTGGCTAGGTTAAAGGGTCCTGTTGATAGGCGGGAATGGTCTATGTCACCCCAAACTGTAAATGCATATTTTAGTCCCACGAAAAATGAAATTGTATTTCCGGCTGCTTATCTTCAGCCACCAAATTTTAATCCAAAAGCTGATGATGCAGTCAATTATGGAGCAATTGGAGTAACTATTGGGCATGAAATAAGCCATGCCTTTGATGACAAAGGCTCTCAATTTGATGGGAATGGGAATTTGAATAATTGGTGGACAGAAGAGGATAGAAAAAACTTTGATGCAAGAACCAAGAAGCTTGTTGATCAATATTCTGAATACGAGGCTATCCCAGGAATGAAGTTAAATGGAGAACTTACCCTTGGAGAGAATATAGCAGATCTTGGGGGAGCAAAAGCAGCTTTTAGGGCCTATAAGATATCTCTCAATAATAAGCCATCGCCAATAATAGATAATTATACCGGTGAACAAAGATTTTTTATTGGAACTGCACAGTCAGATCGAGTTAAATTTCGTAAAGAGATCTCTGCAATGAGGGTGGCGACAGATCCACACTCACCTGCTCGTTACAGAGTTGATGGTGTTGTGATGAATATGAAGGAATTTCATCAATCTTTTTCAACTCGTCCTGGCGATAAGCTTTATAAACCTGATGATGAAATCATCCTTATTTGGTAATTAATTTGAATTAAAGAGCAAAGATTAAATTTGTTTATTGAAAAGCTCTATAACAAATAGTAAACAGTTATAATGACTTCACTTTTCCTATTACTAGACACTGTTCTCGATCTTTACTCCTGGGTTATAATTATTACGGTAGCATTAAGCTGGCTTTCATCTCTAAATGTTATTAACAATTCTAATCAGATTGTTAGGATGGTTCATGAAACTTCATGGCGACTTACTGAGCCGGTCTTGGGGCGGATTAGATCTTTCTTGCCGAACTTTGGTAACCTCGATATTTCTCCAATTATCGCTCTTCTTGTGATTTATTTTTTACGCTCTCTTTTGAGAGAATACCTCCCTTTGGTCTTATAGGTCTATGGTTGGATCACCTATAGATGGGAAACAACATGCGCTTAACTTAAGGGAGCGCGTAAAGCTAGCTGTTGATAATTTAAAATTGTATCATGAAATTACGCCTGGCCTAGCGGTTGTATTGGTTGGGAACGATCCTGCTAGCGAAATATATGTTAGAAATAAAGGTATCCAGACTAAAGAAGCTGGTATGGAGTCCTTAGAATTTCGTCTTCCAGAAGATACTTCCGAAGAAGACCTCTTAAGAAAGGTAAGAGAGCTCAATGATGATAAATCAGTTAATGGTATTCTTGTGCAGTTTCCTATTCCTAAGCATATGAGTCAGCAAAGAATTATAGAGACAATTTTACCATCCAAGGACGTGGACGGATTACATCCAGTTAATGCTGGTTATTTAGCAAGCGGGTTAAGCGGAATGGTTCCTTGCACCCCACAAGGATCTGCTATTCTTATAAAAGAAACAGCCTCGGATCTATCTGGCTTACATGCCGTAGTCGTTGGACGATCTAATTTAGTAGGAAAACCAATAGCCCAATTATTGCTGCAAGAAAATTGTACAGTCACTATTTGTCATTCCCGGACAAAGGATTTGAAAGAAGTTTGTCTTTCAGCAGATATATTAGTGGCTGCTGTTGGTATACCAGAGCTGATCAAGGGAGACTGGGTAAGCGAAGGTGCAATAGTCATTGATGTTGGAATTAATAGAATTGAGGCACCTGAAAAAGGTCTCGGAAAAACTAGGTTGGTTGGCGATGTTGATTATGACGGTGTAATAAAAAATGCAAGTGCAGTAACGCCTGTCCCGGGTGGAGTTGGTCCAATGACTATAGCATGCCTTCTTTTGAATACTTTAGTTGCTACTTGCGCTCAAAATAATATTGAATTTTCGAAACTAGGATTTTAATCTTTTTGAGCCAACCTGAGCCTTAAGGCGCTTATTTTAATGAAACCCTCGGCATCCATTTGGTTATAAACACTATCTTCTTCAAAGGTTACATGTTCAAGGGAGTACAAGGACTTTGTCGAGCTTCTTCCAACTACAGAAACATTGCCTTTATAGACCTTAATCCTTACATCACCTGAGACATTCTTTTGGCTCTCATCAATCAGAGCTTGAAGCATCCTTCTTTCTGGTGAAAACCAAAACCCATTATAGATTAATTCTGCATATCTTGGCATAATTTGATCCTTTAAGTGGCATGCTTCTCTGTCTAGAGTAATTTGTTCAATTCCTCTATGTGCTTCCAAAAGAATTGTCCCACCTGGTGTTTCGTAGACCCCCCTTGATTTCATTCCAATGCTTCTGTTTTCAACAAAATCCAGTCTTCCAATACCGTTTTTTCCACCAATTTCGTTTAATCTTGTTAAAAGATTGGCGGGAGATAATTCTTCCCCATTTATTGCCACTGGATCACCCTTAGAAAATGAAACATCAAGATAAGTTGATTTATCTGGAGCATTTTCTGGTGATATAGTTCTCTGGAAAACGTCTTCAGGACATTCTGTTGCAGGATCCTCAAGTAACTTACCTTCGGAGGATGTATGTAAAAGATTTGCATCAACAGAAAAAGGTGCCTCGCCTCTTTTATCTTTTGTAATTGTTATTTGATGCTTTTCTGCAAACTCTATTAACTTAGATCTTGAATTTAAATCCCACTCTCTCCAAGGAGCAATAACATTTATATCCGGATCTAAACCATAATAAGCTAGCTCAAACCTGACCTGGTCGTTTCCTTTTCCAGTTGCTCCATGACAAACTGCATCCGCTCCAACCTGCCGTGCTATTTCTATTTGTCTTTTGGCAATCAAAGGTCTGGCTATAGCAGTTCCCAGTAAATATTTTCCTTCGTACAGAGTATTGGCCCTAAACATTGGAAAAACATAATTTTTAACAAAATCTTCTTTTAAATCTTCTATAAATATCTCTTTAACCCCATGAGATTCAGCCTTTAGTTTAGCCTCCTCAAGTTCGGCACCTTGCCCAAGGTCAGCTGTAAAAGTAACAACCTCGCAGTCATATTTTTCTTCTAACCACTTTAATATAACTGAAGTATCTAGACCTCCGGAATAAGCCAAAACGACTTTATTTATATTTTTGTCCGCACTCATATTTATTCTCCAGATTAATTATAGCCGTCCTATACGATTACTTTCCATTTTTGCGAGCTCTTTTTTATATCTATCAGAGGCCCTTTCTTTTTTTGTATCACTCTTTAACTGTCCGCAGGCAGCAGAAATATCACTACCCCTTGGTCTTCTTATCGGACTAGCATAGCCGCCAGCATTGACAATATCACCAAATTTTTCAATCTGATCCCAGTCTGAGCATTCGTAAGATGATCCAGGCCAGGGATTAAAAGGTATCAAATTTATTTTTGCGGGTATACCGGAAATTAATTTAACTAAATCTCTTGCCTCAGCCTCAGAGTCGTTAATGCCCTTAAGCATGACATATTCAAAAGTTATTCTTTTAGAGTTTGATAGACCAGGATAATTTTTGCACGCATCAAGTAATTCTTCTATTGGGTATTTCTTATTTATTGGAACGATCTGATCCCTAAGATCATTTTGGGTTGCGTGCAAAGAAATAGCCAGCATTGAACCTATTTCATTCCCTGCTGACTTTATCATAGGAACTATTCCTGAGGTTGATAATGTTATTCTTCTTTTGGATATTGATAACCCTGCATCATCCGACATAGTTATTATACCATCTCGAACATTCTCAAAATTATATAAAGGCTCACCCATTCCCATCATCACAACATTAGTAATTTGCCTTGGTTCAGGGTTCCATTCGTTCAAGCAGTCTTTTGCAACGATCACCTGTGATATTATTTCTTGGGCAGTTAAGTTTCTTACAAGATTTTGTGTTCCTGTGTGACAGAAAGTACAATTCAAAGTACACCCAACTTGGCTTGAAACACATAAGGTCCCTCGGGCTTTATCTGGAATAAACACTGTCTCTACCTCAGAGCCATCTTTAAACCTAAGAAGCCATTTTCTTGTTCCGTCTTTTGAAACTTGGTCCTCAGATATCTCCGGCCGTGAAAGATCGTAATACTCCTCAAGGTCCTTTCGAAAGTCTAGTGATAGAGTTGTCATTTCATCAATTGATGAAGAACCTTTATTGTAAAGCCACCCCCAGACCTGGTTAAGGCGCATATTTTTTTGTTTTTCCGGTATATCAAGGACCTGCAAAGCCTCAGCAAGCTGGTTCCTTGGGAGTCCCATTAAACTTTTTTTATCGGCAACTTCTTGTTTGCTAGCTTCCATTTATTGTGGACCTCCCGGAACCATTGGTCTTTGGGCAAATTTTCCTAAAGATCGAACCCTATCATACATCACTATTGACCCAGCTATTTGGACATTAATACAAAATTTAGTTGGTATCTTAATCATATAGTCACATTTTTCCATCATTTCACCAGATAATGATCCAAGTTCTGGCCCTAAAATATACGCTGCCTGCTTTGGATGGTGAAATGAGGGAAGCTCTACAGCATCCTCAACAAGCTCCACACCAACTAATTTACATTTATTGGGAAGAATCATATCATTTGGGTTATTCCAATCATACCATGGTAAATGATTTGGAGCTTTTGAGGTATCAGACTTTCCTTCCCTAACAGAATAATGTGCAGAAACTGTAAAAACGAACTGCGCACCAAAAGCATGAGCTGACCTTACAAGATTTCCCATATTCATTGGCTTAGAAATTCCTTCAGCTCCGAATCCAAAATAACCGCGCATTTATAATATACCTTTATTAATTTAATATCTTATTGATCTAACACTTTTTTAATATCTTGGCGTATACTTTTTTTCAGTTTAAAGATAGTAGATTAATTTAAGGAGGAACTAATGAAGGCTCTTTTATGTAAAGAATTTGGTCCACCGGAAACTCTCTCTTATGAGGATATAGAAGATCCAGTGGTTAGCCCAGGAAAAGTCATTGTGGATATTTATTCTGCGTCTGTAAATTTTCCAGATGTTTTAATAATTGAAGATAAATATCAATTTAAACCATCCCTTCCTTTTTCTCCAGGAGGAGAAGCTGCCGGAATAATATCCGAAATTGGCGAAGGTGTTGAAGGTTTTAATGTGGGTGATAGGGTAATTGTTTCCTCTGGCTGGGGGTGTTTTGTTGAAAAAATTGCGGTTGATTGCTCTTCATTGACTCCGATTCCTTATAACATGGACTTTGATACAGCTGCATCATTTCTTATGACATATGGAACATCTCACCATGCCCTAAAGGATAGAGCAGACTTGAAAAAGGGCGATAGCCTTCTGATTCTCGGAGCTGCTGGGGGCGTAGGTCTTGCCGCAGTTGAAATAGGAAATGCCATGGGTGCGCATGTGATAGCCGCCGCGTCTACTGAAGAAAAAGTTCAAATATGTCGTGATCATGGGGCAAAAGACGGTCTAGTTTATAAGGCGGGTTCCTTAGACAGAGACGAGCAAAAATCTCTTTCGAATGAAATCAAAGACCTAACATCAGGCTTGGGGGCAAATGTTATCTATGACCCAGTGGGCGGTGATTATGCGGAGCCATCCCTAAGGGCAATTGCTTGGGAAGGCCGTTATCTTGTAGTTGGTTTTGCGGGGGGGTATATCCCAAAAATACCATTGAATTTAGCTCTTTTAAAAGGTTGTCAAATTGTCGGAGTATTTTGGGGAGCCTTTAAGTCACAATTTCCTGATCTGCATAATGATAATGTTAAAGATTTATTAAAAATGTATGAATCAGGTCATTTAAAGCCACATATTTCTGCTAAATATGATCTAAAAAATGGAGCTCAGGCTATTAAGGATCTTGCTGAACGAAAAGCCAAGGGGAAGATAGTAGTTCAGGTACGAGCTTAATGCTGGAATATTTTTCAAGGTTTATATCTGGGTTATCAAATAATCTTCAAGGTGCTTTTTGGTTATTTATGTCTGTATTTGCATTTACTGGAATGGCATCTTTGGCAAAATATCTTGGAAATGATTTTCATGCCTTTCAAATTGCATTTTTTAGAACCTCCTTTAGCTTGATAGTAATCTTACCTTTTTTAATAAAGGCTGGTTTATCAAAGGGTGGAATTAAGACGAAAATACCTCTGCTTCAGCTAACAAGAGGGGCCGTAAGTGCAATTGGTATAATGCTTGGTTTTTATGCAATCGTTAATATGCCATTAGCTGATGCTCAAGCAATACGGTTTTCTAGTTCACTCTTTGTGGTCCCACTTGCGGCAATATTTTTAAATGAAAAAGTTGGATTTAAAAGAACATTAGCTACCCTAATAGGTTTCTTAGGCGTTATTGTAATGCTAAATCCAACTGGTGACTATAATATTGCATCCCTATCGGCCTTAGGCGCAGCTTTCGTATTTGCTGTTGCGGCAATCCTTGTAAAAATTGTCTCAAAATATGACCAGCCTATAACATTGATGTTTTATTCTAATATTGTAAGTATTCCTATAATGATTATTCCTGCCTTATTGTTTTGGGTGACTCCAAACTTAGAACAATTAGGTTTAATAATTCTGATGGCAATATGCGCATCTATAGCACATAACTTTTTTATTAGAGCTTATGCTATTGGTGAGGCATCGGTCATTGCTCCAATTGACTACGTTAGACTTTTGGCAAGCGCAGCAGTTGATTTTTTAGTTTTTGGTATAGTTTTTGGCATTAATACTTTAATTGGATCGTCAATTATTATTCTATGTACATTGTACATTGTAAGAAGAGAGGCTAAAATTTATAAAGATCAGAAAAAAGAATTTGAACAAATATAAAAATATAGGGAAAGAAAATGAATCTTGATAAAAATATAAGTGCAGTTATTACGGGTGGAGCATCTGGCCTTGGCGAGGCGACAGCAAGAGAGCTTTCAAAGCATGGGGTGAAATGTGCTCTTTTTGATTTAAACACTGAAAAAGGCGAAGCTGTTGCTTCTGATATTGGAGGTGTCTTTTGTGAAGCAAATGTAACAAACGATGAAAGTATTGTCTCTGCTTTTGAAAAAGCTAGGAGTATTAATGGCCAAGAAAGAATTTTAATAAATTGTGCTGGTATTGGTATAGCTGTTAAAACTGCTGCTAGAGATAAAAAAACTGGTGATATTGTACCTCACCCGTTAGATCCATTTAACCAAGTGATTCAGATAAATCTAATTGGCACCTTTAGGTGTATTGCATATTCTTCAGCGGGCATGATGAGTCTTGATCCAATAACTGATGATGGTGGGCGAGGTGTAGTTGTTAATACAGCCTCTGTTGCCGCCGAGGACGGTCAGATTGGTCAAGCAGCTTATTCTGCCTCAAAGGGCGGAATAGTTGGGATGACATTACCGGTCGCAAGAGATTTATCTCGAGAGGGGATAAGGGTAAATACCATCTTACCGGGACTATTTGATACTCCCTTACTAGCTGGTGCCCCAGAAGAATTAAAGAAATCTCTAGGGGCTCAAATTCCCTTCCCATCAAGACTAGGTTATCCATCAGAATATGGAGCATTGGCAAGGCACATTTGTGAGAATGAGATGCTTAATGGTGAAACCATAAGGTTGGATGGAGCAATCAGAATGGCGCCAAGATAGCTATTTAATAGTTTTTGATATTCGATCCATTTCCTTTGCAAGATCTAAATCAAGCTGAGTAATACCATTTGAGTCATGTGTTGATAAGGTGACATTTATTTTATTATAAACATTAAGCCACTCCGGGTGGTGATCCATTTTCTCTGCAACTAATGCAATTTCTGTCATCCATCCAAAAGCAATCTGAAAATCTTTAAAAATAAATTCTTTTTCAATTGAATCTCTTCCTTTAGATTTTTCCCAGTCCTTTAGTTTTTCCAGACTTTTATTTACTTCTGATACTGTTAACTTTTTTCTCATAGGAGATACCTTTTTTACTTATATAACTCTATAACTATAATTAATAAAATTATATTTGGGATTGAATAAAATCATTGTTATAACAATATTAATAATATTCAATATAACGAATTATACGGAGCACAAAATGAACAACTTTAATAATGTACAATCTAGTGTAGGCAATCTTAGCGATGCTCAAGTCGATGAGGGACTAAGAACACACATGTTACGTGTTTACAATTATATGTCTGCAGCACTTGCCCTAACTGGAATTGTGGCCTGGTTTTCTGCTACTTCTGGATTATATGTTGCGATTGCAAACACTATGCTAATTTATGTTGTAATGTTTGCTCCTTTGGGAGTTGTCTTCTATTTTGCTTCAAAAATTAATACTATGTCGGTCTCGAGAGCTCAGTCAGTTTTTTGGTTTTTTGCTGGCCTTATGGGCCTATCTCTATCGTATATATTTTTAGCGTATACTGGAACTGCTGTTTTCCAAGCATTTTTTATCACAGCGGGTGCCTTTGCCAGCTTGAGTCTATGGGGATATACAACAAAGAAAAATCTTTCTGCTATGGGAGGGTTTCTTGTAATGGGACTTTTTGGTCTGATAATAGCATCTGTAGTTAACCTCTTTGTGGGTAGCGGGCAGCTATCATTCTTAATTAATATCTTTGGCGTCCTTATTTTTGCAGGCCTTACCGCTTGGGATACTCAAAAAATTAAAAGAGATTGGCTGAATAGAGTACAGTACGGTAGTTCTGAGGCAGCAGAAAAGTCTGCAATAATGGGGTCTCTAACTCTTTATCTAGACTTTATTAACTTATTTCTCTTTATGCTTCGTTTTATGGGCGGCAATAGGAATTAAATTGGATTATAAATGCGACTTAATGGTTTAAATTGTATTGTTACTGGTGGATCAAGTGGTATTGGCGCGGCGACTGTTAAACGTTTTATCAATGAAGGTGCAGAAGTTCTTATTGCTGATATCGATATAGATTCTGCTAATTCACTTGCAGACGAATTGGGTCCAGCTGTTGGTGCAATTAAATGTGATGTAAGGCTTGAGGCCGATATAAAAGCTGTCGCAGATCATGCCTATAATCGATGGAAAAAAGTTGATGTTTTAGTAAATAATGCTGGATCAGAATTAAATCAAACATACGATAAAACTACTTTAGAAGAATGGGATCGTATTCTTGATACCGATTTAAAGGGTCCTTGGCTTATGTGTAAGCACATTGTTCCTGGGATGGTAAAGACTGGATCAGGAAGTGTTATTAATATTTCTTCATTAAATGGCCTTGTTGGATTTCCCTTGTCCACTGCCTATGGAAGCGCAAAAGGTGGTTTAGTTGTTTTTACTCGTGATATGGCTATTGAATTAGCGAATACAGGTGTGAGAATTAATTGTGTTTGTCCTGGTGTTATTGAAACAGGAATGATGGATAGGTGGACAGATCTAATGCCCGATAAAGCTGAGGCTCAAGAAATGCTGAGAGGAACAATGCCTATTGGTAGAATGGGTACTTCAGAAGAAGTGGCAGGCGCTATTTTCTTTTTTGCATCTTCTGATTCAAGTTTGTGCCAAGGATCAATCTTAAGTGTTGACGGCGGCTTTACTGCACAATAAATACTTTAAACCCATGGAGATGAGTTGGATTTAAAGACTTTTTTATGTCCATATTTAGTCTCAAGTGCTTCTTTTATTTCTTTTTTTAATTTCCTTACTACTAGACAATAAGATCGGTCTACCATCCTTTTGATTTCTTCTTTAGGTATGGATCCATTTAATATTACTGTATTCCAGTGTTTCTTATTCATATGATAGCCTGGAATAACATCTTCAAATATTTCCCTTAAAATAATAGCTTCCTCAGGGTGACATTTTAAATTAATTCTATGATTGCCATCTCTCTTAGTCATTGCTGCAAAAAGCTTCTTTTTAATTTTAAATACTTGAACATCAGGACCAAAGGGATAATCTTCTTTCGCTTGAGGAAGAGAGCAACAATAATCAATTATTTTTTTAATTATCATTTTAATAATATTAAGAGTTTGCCGTTTAAAAATTTTAAAATTGAATCAAGGCTTCTATTCCTTTTTATTTCATGGCCAGACATAGATAATGCTCTCCATTTATCATCTGGTTTTTTTATTTTATGATTTTTTATTATTTTAAAAAGAGGCATCTCACTTGTGTGTCGGTAAATAGAAAAAGAAGATTCTTCCAAATCTCTATCGATTGCATAATCTCTCCACTCTCCCGATGCTACTCGCATTCCATAAAAGGATAGAATTTTATTCAACTCTTTTTTTGAAAAAAAATTTTCTTCACTTTTAAGTTTCGCCTCATATAGATAAGCATTACCGGATAAAGTTTTTGTTTTTCTCATTTCGTAATTTCCATACCCTTATTATGCTATAGAATAATTTCTCATTCTTGACACAATTCCAACATCATATTGCCCTAACAATTTGTCAATATATTAATATTAACCAAGTTGTATTTCCCATACCCCTCTTTAATACAACTTGTAAGAGAATCAAATATGATTTTCATAAAGCGACTCCTGACCCTTCTGGAGTCGCTTTTTTTATACGATTTAATTCGTTGATATTTGTGCTGTCTCAAATTTCATGAACTTACCACCTTGGGCCTGATTCAGGCGTAATACCAGTGCCTTTCCTAATCCGGTGGAAGGGGTCAGCACTCCGGCGCGATGCGACGATACGCTATGGTCATCGAGGGCGAGGCAGAGACCGAGTTCTGCTAGCATTTTGGAGGTTGCGCCGTATCCGGGGTCGCCTTGTCCAGAAATCCGGATCCGGGCTGACTGTGTGTTGGCTTTGGCGGTCACTTCTATTTCAAATCCTCCATCGCGGAGTAACCACGAGGGCGGACCTTCTCCGGACCTTGGTTTAAATTTTATTGGATCGCCTAGGAAATAACCGAACCCTCGACTCGCCCACATTCCTGTTACGCGCAACCACATCCCTGCGGTTGCGCACTCGCTATATGATATATTTTTCTGTTCGTTGCGTAGCGTGAGGCTACGTCTTACGACTCTTGCGTTGATGGGGGCCATAAAAAATTTTGAAACGACACCGTAGGTTGAATCTAAAGCCCACTTGAAGTCTGGGGTCATGCCATCAGCGGTTCCCGGTATTTCGGTCTCTACCCCGATAGTCCCTGGTGTCAGGAGATAGGGATTTTTCTCCATCGCATCAGTATAATTTCCGGATTTTTTTGCCTTTGCCGTCGCCTTACCAGAGTTTATGGTGCCACCTGAAAATGAACCTGTGTAGCGCTTATAGACTCCACGAATACCGACCTTCTGGTCTTGTTCAGTGATTAGAGCCTCTGCCGCAATAAAGGCACCGAGGTCGGAAGGAATTGAATCGATACCACCACCTAGAATCACTTTTGCACCTGACTCTTGGGCGATTTCATGAAAGGCCTCGACCATTTCGGCTTGCCAGAATCCTTCGCCAGCGAGGTCAGAGTAGTGAACTCCTGCTCTAGCACAGGCACCCAACAGGGAGGCACCGTTATTCGTAGAGAAGGGCCCCGCACAATTCAGGACAACCGAAGCACGCAAGACCATTTCAGTCACGGCATCGGGGTCCTCGAGGTCAACGCAAAGAGTCTCGGGTCGACCTCCGAGTCTAGCAGAAAGGTCGGCAAGTTTGCTTTTCGTACGGCCAGCAATGGCCCATTGTTTTCCTCTCAGTTCGGGGTGGGCGTCTAGATATGTAGCGACCAACTGCCCTGTGAACCCGGTCGCTCCATAGACGATCAATATTAATGGTTCAGTCAATATACAGGTATCCTTATACGTTCGTCGGCGGTGCAAACTTAGTGAGATCAATTCCTTCAACAGCATCTTTATATTCTTCTATCGATGGAGTTCTTCCAAGAATAGTCGAAAGAACGACAACTGGAGTTGACGCCAAAAGTGATTCACCTTTTTTGTCTTCTGCATCCGCAACTACTCTTCCTTGAAAAAGGCGAGTAGAAGTTGCCATTACGGTATCCCCTTTACTAGCCTTTTCTTGATTCCCCATGCAGAGGTTACAACCTGGCCTCTCAAGGTACAAAATATTCTCGTACTCAACTCGAGCTGAACTCTTGGGAATGTCATCATCGAATTCAAAACCAGCATATTTTTTTAGAATATCCCAGTCGCCTTCCTCTTTGAGTTCATCGACAATATTATAAGTTGGCGGTGCAACTACAAGTGGAGCTTTGAAGTTTACAGCTCCATGCTTAGTCTCTATATTTTTCAGAATCCGAGCTAGTATTTTCATATCACCCTTGTGCACCATACATGATCCGATAAATCCTAGGTCCACTTTTTTCTCTGCAGAATAATATGAAATAGGCCTGATGGTGTCATGAGTGTAACGCTTTGATATGTCAGTATTGTATACGTCGGGGTCGGCTATCATAGGCTCGTCTATCTTATCCAGATCGACTACAACCTCAGCATAATATTTCGCATTTTTATCTGGAGCTAATGCCGGCTTATTTCCAGAGTTAATTTGTTTGATTCTATTATTCGCTATATCAATTAAGCCCCTCAAAGTATTCTCTTCGTTATCCATCCCTTTATCGATCATCTTTTGAATTCGAGACTTTGCTATTTCCAAAGATTCAATAAGGGTAGTATCCTGTGAAATACAAATTGATGCCTTAGCCTTCATTTCGGCGGTCCAATCAGTGAATGTGAAAGCTTGATCGGCAAGCAAAGTTCCAATATGTACTTCTATAATTCGTCCCTGAAAAACGTTTTCACTACATTGTTCCAACATTTGCGCTTGCGTCGCATGGACCACATCCCTAAAGTCCATATGATTTTTCATACTACCCTTAAAGGTTACTTTAACAGACTCTGGTATGGGTATAGTTACCTCTCCTGTCGCTAATGCTAATGCCACGGTTCCAGAATCTGCTCCAAAGGCAACACCTTTTGACATACGTGTATGAGAATCTCCTCCAATAATAATTGACCAATCATCAACAGTAAGGTCATTTAGCACCTTATGTATCACATCAGTCATTGGGTGATACACGTCGTTCGGATCTCTTGCCGTTATAAGCCCAAATCTGTTCATAAATTTCATTAGTTTCGGTATATTGGCTTTGGCCCTTGAGTCCCAAACCGAAGCCGTATGACAGCCTGATTGATAGGCGCCATCAATAGTCGGAGAAATTAGTGTAGCTGCCATAGCCTCAAGTTCTTGAGTGGTCATTAACCCTGTTGTATCTTGCGAACCTACGATATTAACCTTAACCCTAACATCGGAACCGCTATGCAAAACGGCGTCAGCTGTTATACCCACAGCATTTTTATTGAATATCTTTTCAACAGCGGTGAGACCTTGACCTTCATGGGAAATTAGTTTGGACGGAGCAAAGACCGACTCTAGCTCGATACCCAGCGTACTACATGCGAAGCCCTGAAGCTTCTTTCCAAAAACAATAGCATAGGATCCTCTGGCTTTTATAAACTCAAGCCTCTGAGGCGTAAAAGATGAGGAAATATCAGCTAACTCTTCTCCCTGTTCATCATATAGTTTTTTATGGTCTGTATTTATTGTTAGCACAGTGCCAGTATCAACAGAGTAAGCTTGCTCTAAAAGAGGGTTACCGTCCTTACCTAGAATCGGATTTCCGTCAGAATCGAACTTTTTTACCCAATTCTTTAAATCGATACCGATTCCACCAGTAACATCCACTGTTGTCAGAAAGATCGGAGAGATCCCGTTCGTACCTGCAACTATCGGTGCGACATTAACAAAAGGTACATATGGGCTACCAGGTTTCCCTGTCCATAATGCAACGTTATTTACTCCTGACATTCTAGATGAACCAACACCCATAGTTCCCTTCTCTGCTATTAACATTATTCTTTTATCTGGATGAAGCTTCTGCATTTTCTGAATTTCAGATTGTGCCTCTGCTGATATCATACACTTACCATGCAATTCCCTATCAGCCCTCGAATGAGCTTCCCCACCCGGAGATAGTAAATCTGTTGAGATATCTCCCTCAGCGGCTATGTAGGTAACAATTTTAATTTCCTTCTCTACATCCGGCAATTTAGTGAAGAATTCAGCCTTCGAATAGCTTTCGAGTATACTCTTCGCGATCTTATTTCCAGAAGTAAAGGCTTTTTTTAATCGTTCAGTGTCAACCTCGTATAACAATACTTGAGTTTTAAGGACCTCACCCGCCTTTTGTGCTATTGAATCCTCGGCATCCAAAATGAGATCGAGAAGAACTTCTACCGATGGCCCACCCTTCATGTGTGATAATAATTCTAGGGCGAAAGCTGACGAAATTTCTTCTAGAGTAATCTTCTCCAGAATGATCTCCTTCAAAAATTGCGCCTTAACAACAGCTGCACTCGTTGTGCCCGGCAGTACATTGTAAATAAAATAGCTAAGAGAGTCTTGTCTATATTCGTTCTCAGTATCTTTTATCTGAGAAATTATCTCAGCGGTAAGCGCTTTATCATCGATAGGTTTGGGATGTAAGCCCATCGCTTTTCTTTCTTCTATTTCTTCTAAATAAGATTTGTATAAATTCATAGTAAACCCAGCAAAAAGTTAGTTTTGATATATTATAGACTTTCTTTTGCTAAATTATTGTAATTTTTAGGCATAAGATTTTCTATAACTAAAATATGATTTATTAATTTAATATAAATTAGTAGATCATTTAAAAATTAATACCTTTATATGACACAAATAGTTTGAGATAAATAGATCTATGAGCAGAATTTTACCTTTATTGTTTTTTCTATTAACCCTAGCCTTATTTCTTTTTTGGTTAGTTTCTGGTGGAGCAAAAGAAAATCCGAGTCCACTAATTGGAAAATCAGCTCCTCAATCTGATATTGAGTTTACAGATTCTAACGGATCCAAGAAAAGCCTTAATAACTTACTTAGAGAGCCAGGCTATAAATTAATTAATTTTTGGGCCTCCTGGTGCCTGCCTTGCAAAGTTGAACATCCTAGCCTTATGGCCCTTAAAGAAAAAAATAATTTAATTATGATTGGTATCAATTATAAAGATCAAAATCCTGAGGCTAAAAATTTTATAGAAAGAAACGGAAATCCATATAATTTTATAGGAATAGATGGAAATGGATATTTTGGTATAGACATGGGAATTACGGGGGTTCCAGAAACTTTTATAATTGACGGCGAAGGAAAAATTATTCTACGTCATGTTGGCCCCATTGATTTTCTTAGTGATTATTTGGTCCCTTAATTAATACACCTTCCATAAACAAAGCTATCATCTGAGTTACTTATGTGGGCAATTACAGAGGTACCAGGCTTATAGCTTTCAGCAAGTTTGACTGGTGCAAATTGATTGGTGTGACCCTTATTATCTTTTTCTACAAAGACCTCAACATCTTTACCTACTAGATTCCCTAAATGAAGTTTCTTTATTTTTTCCCCCTTCTCTCTAAGGGTTCTCGCTCTTTCTTTGGAAACTGCTTTGTCGGTTTGAGGCATCTTGGAGGCAGGAGTTCCCGGCCTTGGAGAAAAAGGAAATACGTGAAGCCAGTCTAATCCGCATTCATCAACTATATTCAAAGTATTTAAGAACATCTCATTAGTCTCCGTCGGAAAGCCAACTATGAAATCAGCTCCAAATGCTATTTCAGGCCTTGAAGCACGAATTTTTTTACATAAGCTAATTGCGTCATCTCGAAGGTGGCGTCTTTTCATTCTTTTCAGAATCATATCATCTCCAGCCTGAAGCGATAGATGTATATGGGGAAGAACCCGCCTCTCAGTGGTAATAATTTCTAATAATTCATTATCAAAGCCAATGACATCCATTGAGGATAGTTTCAGCCGCATCAGTTCCGGGCACCCTTTTAGAATCTTTTTTACTAAAAACCCAATATTGCTCTTTTTGTCTAAGTCATATCCCCACGAGGCAATATCAACTCCAGTAAGTACAATTTCTTTATGACCCTTTTCGAGCATCAAATTAATCTCATTTATAATATTTTTTACAGACTTTGATATGGAGTTACCTCTTCCGAAGGGAATAATACAAAAAGTACATCTATGGTCACACCCATTCTGTATTTCAATAAATGCTCTTGACCTATTATCATATCCATCAACCAGACTATTAAGCTCTTGTTGATTTTCCATAATATTACGAACTTCAATTTTATTAATACTTTTTGAGGAGATAAGATTAGCTATATTTCTTTTTTCAATATTACCTGAAACTAGATCAACTTCACTCATACTAGAAAATGTTTCCGGCTCGATTTGAGCTGCGCAACCTGTTACAATAATTTTATCATTAGGAAATTCTCTTTTCCTTTTCCTTATAGACTGCTTTACCTGCCTCACAGATTCTGAAGTTACCGCACAACTATTGAAGATAGCAGTATCTTTAATTTTATGTTCTTTAACCCCCTGCTTAAGGATCTCAGATTCATAAATATTTAGTCTGCATCCAAATGTTATAACTTCAGCTTTTTTTGTCATTTGTAATTAGATATATCTATAATATCCTCACCATTAAATTCATATGGACCTGTCATAACAATATGATCGTCTTTTTTCCAGTTAATTTCTAAATTACCACCAGGCAGGGTTATAGTTACAGCTCGTTTAGTTAGGTTTAATCTTGCTGCAGCCACTGCGGTTGCGCAAGCAGCTGAGCCACAGGCAAGTGTTGCGCCTGCGCCTCTTTCCCAGACACTTAAATTTATGTTTTCTTGGTCAACGATAATAGCAAAAGAAACATTAACTCCTTTTGGGAATATTTTATTCTTCTCTATCTTTTTGCCAAATTTACTGAGTTTTGGAGTTAGGTCGTCATTAAAGAAAAATACAGCATGAGGGTTTCCAACGTTAACTGCGCTAAATTTTGGTAGCTCACACGGAGAGTCTGGTAGATCAATTAATATGGTAGAGAAATTTTTATTTTCACCTTTCAAGGGTATTTCATCCCACATGAAATTAGGGATTCCCATGTTCACTGAAATATTATCACCATTTTCCCAACAAATTATTTCTTTAGTAATAGTTTCAATTTTGATTTCTTTTTTTAATGTCTCCTTGATTATTAGGTGAGCAATACATCTAACCGCATTACCACACATTTCAGCCACAGTTCCATCAGAATTCCAAAAGGAGACTTTTACATCACCATTTTTTTCTGGTCTATTAATCTGAACAAACTGATCAAAACTAATTAAATCCTTATGATTATATAAATATAAAATGAGATCCTTATTCATATCTATTCTTTTATACCTAGAATCATGGATAAGAAATTTATTGCCCGCACCATTCATACTAATAAACTTAATTATCGTCTCATTAGCGATATCTTGAGCTGTATCCATTAACTTCACTTATAATGTGGAATAGTTATTAATTCCACTTAAATTGATTGTCTTGACTTATCTTCAATATTTAGACTATATGGGGCTATTATTAATTAAGTAATAAACTTAAACAATCCAGATGGATTGCCGTTCGTCAACGAGGCTTCGTACACGGACGCAATACTTGTTGGTTTTAAAGATTAAAAAAGGAATAGATAAATGTCAGTAAAGATCCGATTAGCAAGAGGTGGTGCAAAAAAGAGACCTTATTACAGAATTGTTGTGGCCGATATTAGGTCACCTAGAGATGGACGATATATTGAAAGAGTTGGCTCTTATAATCCATTGGTGCCCAAGGATCATGATGAAAGAATTACTCTTGATAATGACAGAATTATTCATTGGCTTTCACAAGGGGCAAAACCTACCGATAGAGTTGCCCGGTTTCTTGATGAGGCAGGAATATTAAAAAGAGAGCCTAGAAATAACCCTCAAAAAGCTAAACCGAAGAAAGAACCTGTAGAAAAACCAGAAGTAGCTCCAGCTCCAGCAGCAGAAGAAGCTCCAGCTCCAGCAGCAGAAGAAGCTCCAGCTCCAGCAGCAG
>MDTF01005612.1_pt1 | contig 32535 bp, 33 predicted proteins | sample 811191 | NCBI WGS metagenome assembly MDTF01 (sample SAMN05326649, study PRJNA326480) | marine metagenome | isolation source: seawater | place: Southern Ocean | collected 2011 | reverse complement strand
ATAAAAAAAACAGATCCAGCTAAAAAAATTTTAAATCAAAAATAATATTACTTAGTTAATTAAGCTATTTTCATTTAAAAGTTTAATTAAATATTATTTTTTAAATTGATTAAAGAATTATTTAATGCTTTCATTATATAAAAATTTTTTTATTTCAATTAATTATATATAAAAATTTTTTATTTCACTCGTCTTATTTTTCCAATTTTCTTTTGCGCACAGTTGAATACATTGTTTTGAAGCTTTTGAAATATTGCTCTTTGTTATTAAATAAATAAAATTAGATATTTTTTTATAATCATGTGGATTCACTATTAAGCCGCTATTATGCTTGAAATTAAATTCTGAACAACCACTCTGATTTGACACTATAATGGGCAATCCATAAGATAGTGCCTCCAAATAAACAAGGCCATAGCCTTCAAAGTCATCGTTAGTATCTTCACTCAAAAGAACAAACAAGTCACTTTTTTTAAACAATTCTTTTTTTTTTCTTTCATTGACATGCCCCATGAAGCTAAATTTATTTTGAGTTTTCATTTTGTTGATTTCAAGTTTAATTAACTCAAGATAATTTGGTTCATGCACTTCTCCTGCAAAAATAACTTTAAAATTTTGGTACTTTTTGTTTAATAGATTTATTGATTTAACTAAATTGATCTGTCCTTTTCTAAACTTAATTGCACTAAGACATAAAATATTTAAAGAATGGTTGATACTATTTTTTGGCTTTCTTTTAACACTATTAATCCCATTAGTTATAATTTCTGTTTTTATATTAGTTATTTTTTGTAATTTTTTATTGATTTTTTTTTTAGTATAATTACTCACATAAACTATTTTACTTATCGATTTAATGGCTTTTTTAAAAAAAAAGGAAGAAATAAAATTTCTTTGTAGTTTAAAAAAATAACTTCCATGAAGTGTTAAAAAAATTTTTTCAACATTATTTTTTATAAATGGAACAAGTAAAGCATAAGGTTCTACAGTGATATGTAACTTTGATTTAGCATTTAAGGTTTTGAGTATTATGTTAATTTTATAAACATCTAATATTATTTTAAATGGATTGCTAAGGTATTCATTAGCTTTATGTAAAATATCATATTGCTTAATTTTTAATTTTTTATTTTTTTTATTACAAATTATTACTATCTCATCAAAGGAATCTAAAATTTTTGAATATTGATTTGTATAAGTTCCCCACCCCGTATCTTCATTTATGTCTTGGCAAACTATTATAATCATTTATTTTAAACTAATTCCAAAGTTTTTTTTTAATTTTGGTAATCATATTTTTTTTTTTATAAATCTTATTTAAATTTGTATATAAATTTTTAATGTTTGATGTAAAAAAAACTTTATCTTTTATATAGTCTCTTAGTTCGGGTGTTTTATCATATATCAAAACTGGTAGTATATTAAAATAGCTACTTTCTAAAATTAAAGTCGAATTAAACGCTAGTAAGAAGTCAAAATTATTTTTTTTCATTAAATCATAAATATTTTCATGATGATAAAAAATTATATCATTTTTTTCTAAAAATATTTTTAGGTCATTATCTAGGATTGAATTAGGTCTAAACTTAAAAAAGAGTTGATATTTTTTTTTTTTATTTAAATTTCTAATTATTTCTATAATTTTTAAATACTTAATATTATTTTCTTGAATAATTAAAATTCTTTTAATTTTGTTAGTTTTTTTTTTTTTATTGAAACTAAAATTAAATCTTTTTTTGATTGATATATTTGAATTATTATATTGACTGTTAAATTTGATCAATTTTTTTTTAAAAAATAAACTCCAAACAAAATATTTTTCAAATTTTATATTTTTAAGATTCTCTTGATAACCTAATGAACTTGATAATCTCCCATGTTGATACACATTTAATTTTACATAATTATACTCACATAAATCTGAGATTAATTTAATATTTCTATAATCATCTATGGTATGAAATTCTTTTAATTTTAGTGACTTAAAAATATAATTTAAAAAAACAAAAATTATTTTTTTTTTATTTTTATTACCAAGCACAATAAACTCAATGAAATTAATTATATAATTCATTAAAATTATATTTTTATACATTGCAAAAATTTTTATAGAAGTAATAAAGTTTTGACTTCTTACAAAACTTACTCCCTTTTTAAGCTTTTTTTCATTCAGATAAATAAGTGATCGATTATCAATTAAATTTTTATTTAATTTCTTAGAGATAAAAAAATATCCAATTTTTTTTTTATTTAGCTTTAACTTCAAAATAACAATTAATGATAGGGCTGTTCCAACACAACTTTTTATAAATTCCAATAAATACATCTTTTAATTTTTTTGGTTCATTCTTACTAGAGTTGTGTTCAATATAAACTATTAGAACTATTTTTAAATATTGAATACGTATGTTATCTTATTCTAACATGATTTTTATCAATTATTGCCACAAACTAAAATGAATTTAGACAAAAATATAAAAATTTTTATTCAAACTAATCCTCAGCAAGAATTAGCTGCAAAAGTTTCTAAATATTCTTTCAACAAATTTGGATTTAATAACATTGAGTTGTTGAAATTAAATAATGTAGAGTTATTAAAAAAAAATTTTGGTAAAAGATATTATAGAAATGGTAAACTTGTACAATTTGATCCATATGATCTCCAATCATTTACTTTACTCCGCTTTCTTCCACCAAAATTAATCGATGATGATTATTGTTTAGTTGTTGATCCAGATGTTTTTGCCATATCCGATCTGTCTTCAATAAACAATTATATGACTGACAATGATTTTAAAATTTTTTGCACTAAAAAAAAATCTTTGAATAGATCTGAAGTTATGCTTATTAATTGCAAAAAAAATTTTAAACTGTGGGATTTTGATCAATTAATAAATGATATATTCTCAAAAAAAATTGATTATAGTGAATTGATAAATCTAGAATTCGTTGAAAAAAAATTGATAGGCACATTAGATCCTTCTTTTAATAGTTTGGATGAAATTAATACTGATACTATTTTACTTCACACTTCTAACAGAATTACACAACCTTGGAAGCAAGGGCTCGATATTGATTTTAATATTTATAGCTCTAAATACAATTATTTAAAGACGATTATACGAAGAATTTTAGGATTAAAATTTAATAATACAATTCTACAACAAAAGTACCAACCCCATCCCGATCATAAAGTTAATAATTTTATGCTGAATATATTTCGTGAAGCTTACCTTAATAATTACATAAATGATAATGATATTGAGTTTTCTTTAACTAATAAATATCTTTCAAGTATCTTTTGGAAGAAATTTCATGGATAAAAAATTATCAATTATAAATAGATTTAAAAAAGAGAACTATAGTTCATATCCATTCCCTTTTTTTACAATAGAAAAACCTTTCGATAATGAAATATATTCAAAATTAGAACAGGATTATAATTTATTTATTTCTTTCTTCAAAGAACAAGAAGAATATCAAAAGAATAATATACGATTACAAATTTCAGCAGTCGATTTTTTTAATAATAAAATATTTAAAAAAAGTATCTGGCATGATTTTATTTTGTATCACTCCTCTAAGGATTTTTTTCTAGATATTATAGAAATTTTTTATAATGATATATCAAAGATTTATCCCGAAATCATAAAGATAATTGAAAATAGAAAAAATAACGAAAATTTTCTAGGATTAAGAAATAATAATAATAACAATAATAAATTCGATTTTGTGTCTGATTGCCAACCTGGAATAAATACTCCTGTTAAATCAAAATCAACTGTGAGGGATTCTCACATCGATAACCCTGTAGAATTAATAGCTGGATTGTTTTATTTAAGAAATAATCAAGATTCGTCAAAAGGTGGAAATTTAGAAATTATGAAAAAAGTTCATGAAAAACCTATTTTGTTTCACAAGAAAGCTGAGGTTTACAACACTCAAAATTTAGAAGTTTATAAATCAATAGATTATAAAAAAAATAATGTAATATTTTTCTTAAATACTATTAATTCTATACACAGAATTACTCCAAGAGAGAACTGTGACATACCTAGAAATCTAACTAATATAATTTTTGAAACTTACTCTTTAAAAGAAAAGTTATTTAAGATTAATTACAAAAAAAAATTAACTGATTTTGGTGGAATAAAAAATAAAATAAATTCTTTATTTTTTTCTAATTAATAAATATATTTTACTTATATAGAGACGGCTCGTCTCATGAGTTTGCCTAGAACGTTATCTTTTAGGATGAGTTTATTTATCATTGTTCTTTTACTAAGTTTATAATTATTGTGAATACCATTTTTTATACACGATCCACATAAATCATATTTATCCCTTTTTTCCTGAATTTTTTTATGTGATGTATCAAGAAAACTATTTTCAACTATATACTCATCTCCATACACACCACAGCATATTGGTATGCTTCCATCCACTCTTATAGGAAGTTTATTGTCTTTTCTAAAACATATTTGATCATTTTTACTAATAGGTTTTTTCATCCATTTTTTATGTTCTTCTACTGGATTGCTTAATAAAAGTTTTATAAGTTTTTTATCTTGATCAGTAATTTTTGGAAATTTTGAATCAGATTTGGATTCTTTATTTAATACTAAAGAAAACATTTTTTCAATCGGCATTAATTGTGCTATATCTGGTTCAAATCCAAAATCTAGTTCTTTACATAATTTTTGCATTTCATCATAATCGCTCAACAAATTATGTTTATAAACATGATAACCTACAATAAATTTTGTTTTTATATTTAACTTATCTTTTATCATTTTAAGTTTGTACATATTTGATTTAACTTTATTTATATTGCCCCTGTAATGTGTTTTTCCATATTGTTCTTGATAAAAGCCTGATAACGAAATTTTAAATTCAAATGGCTCAGCTTTTAAAATTTCTTCAAAATTTGCATCCACATTTAGATTACTAGATATTCGTGATTTAAAATTTTTGTCATTAACATATTTTATAAAAAATGGTAGCTTAGGATGTAAAGTTGGTTCTCCCCAATCAAATAAAGAAATTAACGGGCTCTCCACTTCTTTTTCATTGTCAATTTTATCAATAATTTTACAAAATAATTCTTCACTTATCATTTTTTTACCGACAGTTCTTGAGTTAATATTTCCAACAGGACATGATGGGCATCTTAAATTACAAGATCCAACTATCTCCAAGCTATATTGAAATTTTTTTAAATTCATAAATTTTATTTATATTAACTTAATTTGTTTCAATGTTCAACTATTGAACAAAATAGTATCAAATCTCCTTATAATTTACGTTTTAATCCTGTTTTTTGAGTACAGCTACAATTTCAGACCTATAACCTATTTTAATTTCAGTATACCTGTATAAATCGTAATCCTTTTTCAAAAAAGAACAAAGCTTAACAAAGTTACAAAAAAATCCAAACTGTTTAAAAATACTTAATGGTCTTTCTAATTCAAAACAAATCTGATTTGGGATAAAACCTTTTGTTAAAAAATCAATTATTACATCGTCAGCCACACCTTCGATATCTAGCTTTAGTAAATCAATATTATTCAAACTATATTTATTTTTTAAATATGTTGCATCAATTGCCTCAATATATTCAAAATTTTTTGTTTCATATAAATTTTTAATAGAAAAATTATAATTATTTATTTCCTCAAAGGGTTTAAAAACTTTTACTTTATTATTAGAATTAAATAGTACTTTTTTTTCAAAGAAAATTTTTTGAGAATTTAAATTTTGTATTGACTGTTTTCCTATTTCTGTAGGATCAATACAGATAATTTTCTCTACATTTTGGAAATTTATCACCTCATTTTCAAAAGAGGCATCATGCCCTATTCCTCCTGATACTATTGTCATCTTATTATTTTTGAGAATAGTTTTTTCTAAGAAATAATTTGATACTTTAAAAAAGTTATCTTTGTCTATTTTTTTTAATAAAAGTAATTCAAGAAAAAAATGAATTATCCTAGGAATCGATATAAAAAATAAAGTTATCTTAAATCTTTTTTCAATTTTTTTTGTTATTTTTGTAATTATATAAATATAGTAGTTAATATTTAAAAAATTCATTTTAATATATTCAGTATTTTATTTTTAATTTTTTGTGATTTTGAAATTTTTTTTGTATTACTTGTGCTTAGTAAAACTGTTTCCTTTTGATTAATTTTAACTATCCAATTATTTGCTTCTGTAAATAAATTTGTATTTTCAAATTTTTTTTCATCTGCATTTATCAAATTATTATTGCTATAAAAAAATAATACAGAACTTACTAATAAAGTTAATTTTAAAAATGACCGCCTTTTCAATTTAAACATTTAAGTTTTCTTTCAAATAGTTTGATAATCTCAAACCTAAAGCAATAATTGATATCGTTGGATTAGATGCTCCACCACTTGTAAAAACGCTTGATCCCGATAAAAAAAGATTTTTATAACCATGAACTTCATTGTTTTTATTACATACACTGTCATTAATAGTTACGCCCATTCTCGTTGTTCCCATCGTGTGACCCCCACCTTGAGCATTTTTGTATATCTCATCATTTATTATTTTTACAAAACCAAGATTTTTAGAAACCAAATATTCACCGAATAATTTGATGTGTTCCTCTATTGAAATTAAATCTAATGCAGAAAATGAATGCCTTATTCTTAATTTATGAATACCAGCCCAATTCCTGTCATTTGTTAGTGCTAGTGAATTTATTTCCAGAGCCTCTTGTTCGGACCTAGCATAAATGTGACCATGAGTTAGCTTAGAACCTACTATCTTTTCAAAAACTTCTTGCTGTTTTTTATCCTCAGTATCCATATTTTCAATTGAAAGACTACAATTTAAGAGTTTTTTTTTAAATCTGTATTTATCATTTAAGACAAAAGCTGGCTGTATATTCAAATTTTTTACTTTTGGTAATATTTCTTTTTTATAATAAATATCTCCACTATATGAAACATGAGGGTGCTCCATAAGATATTTTCCAACCAAACCTGACTCATTACCGATTGATATTTTTTCATTATTATTATCGTTTGGCTGCAACAAAATTTGTGCATTTCCAACACCACCCAATGCTAAAACTAATTTTTGATAATCTTTTATTTCTTTAATTACGTACTTGCCTTCATAAAATAGCTTTAAACCAGTAACAGATTTTCTATTTTGTGAAATTAGTTTAACTAAATTTGCGTTTCTAATTAAGTCAACATTAGAAAATTTTTTATAATCTGGTAGCTCTAAAATTTTTGGATCCGTTAATATGAATGGTTTGTAATTAAATTGCTTATTATTATTTAAATTTTGTTCATATAGGTCGATAATCTTATCGCCATCCTGACCAACTAAATTCCATGCTGCTTTATAATATTTTTTTAATTCATCATAATCTAAAGGCCAGTTTTTGAAATCACTTTCACTTAGAGTACTGGTCATTCCTCCCCATATTTTAGATGTACCACCTAAGACCCTTAACCAATGTAAATTCCAATGATTTAATTGCCCATAATGGTAATTTTCTTGCAATGCCTCATTTTTTTTTTCTATATCAAGCGATCCTCCTTCAATAATGAGTATTGGTACGTCTGAGTTTTTAAATTTTTGAATTACTGAATAAGCAGCTAAACCACTTCCGACAATAATAATTTTATATCTTTCAAAATTTTGCATAATAATTAAATAACACTCTAAGAGTTTACTTTACGAAAATTGACAGTTTTATCATTAACATTGATAATTATATCAGAATATTTAAGATTTTCTATCTTATGTGATGATAAGATTATCACTTTATCTTTTCTAATCCTATTAAGTGTTTCAATAAACCTTATTTCAGTTTCTTTATCAAGTGCACTTGTCGGTTCATCTAAAAGAAGTAGCTTTGGATTTCTGTAGAGAGCTCTTGCTATACCAATTCTTTGTTTTTCACCCCCAGAAATATTTTGACCATCCTCTTCGATTATACTTTTTGCTTTTTTTGGTAAATTTTCAACAAATTCTTTTAATTCTGCTTGATTTATAGCTTCATTAACTTTTGCATCATCTATTTCTTCTTCCTTTTCTCCAAACGCAATATTTTGTCTAAGCGTATCATTAAGTATAAAAACATTTTGAGGCACAACAGCTACATTCTGTGTCCAGTCATACATGTTTTTTGTAAAATCTAAGTTATTAACTGTAAATTTTCCATTCTCTGGAATAATTAATCCTGAAATTAAATTTAAAAAAGTAGTTTTTCCACTTCCACTTTTTCCAATTAATCCATAAAATCTGTTATTATTGATCTCTAAATTAATATTTTTAAGAATTGTTGTTTCATTAAATTTTACACTACAATCTTTCAAAATGATTTTTTCAAGTTTATCTATTTTATATTTTTTATCTTGATACTTTTCATCACCTGCGTACTCAAAATTTTTAGAAATATCTTTTAAAGTCTGAACTTGTTTGTCAATAAACCTAATAGAGTTATTAATTGAAATTATTTTTGTTATATTTGGAAGTATTCTTAGGGCCGCAAAAAAATAGACCCCTAAATATGGCAGAAAAGTATTGATATCTCTAAATTTTTGATAGAAAAAAAGGATCATTGCACTTAGGGCTGTAACGAAAATCATCTCTATTAATGGACGAGGAATTATCTCTAAAATTCTTACTTTTAAAGAAATATCTAAATTTTTATCATAATTTTTTTTGAATTTTTCTGTAAAAAACTTTTCTTTCTTAAAGAGAATAATTTCTTTCAATCCATAGATCAAATCAAGAAATGTCCTGTAATAAACTTTTTTAATTATATTATTTTCAACACTCCATTTGTTTATTTTTTTCTTTAAAAAAAATTTAAATAGCAGTGCTAAAAATATTAAAAATATAAGTAATGAAATTGAAACATTAAAATTAAATATCAATAAAAAACAAAAAATTGAAAATAAAATTATAAATTCTGAAATCAATCCAAAAGTTAATGAAAGCCAACCAAATATATCATTTATATAATCGATATCTCTTACTATAATAGCTGTATTAGTATTTTTTTTAAAGCCATTAATTAAGTGACTATCGATTGCTATGTATTTAATTTTTCTTTGTATGTTGTAAAAGCTTTTTTTTTGTAAATAACTTATCAAGATAACTAAAATATTTTTAATAAAGAAAATCAATAATATAAACATTACACCTAAATAAATATTTTTTTCAAAATTCATAGTCTCAAGACTAAAGAAGTTTAAATACGAGTTATTTTCAAATAAGCTTGATTGATTTTTTGTTAATAATGAAAGGAATGGAAAAATAATACCAATACTTGCTATCTCCAATAATGAAATTAATAAGATTCCAATTAAATTTAAAAGGACATAACCTTTTTTTATTCTACAAATTGAAAGTATATTTTTTATTACTTTTATCATTTATATTATTGCAATTGATTAACTTTATATAAAGTAAGTATGTTATTTTTTTTATTTAGTTTGATTTTTATATTTTTACTAAATTTTATTTTATAAAATTTTAAAAAATCTTTAATTTCTTTCATATTCATATTGTATAGATCTCCCCTATTCTCCAATACTGAATGGTCTATAAAATTCCTACCTATACAATATTTATAAATAATATTAATTAGATCTAACCTAGATGAGGTTTTACTAAATACAAAAAACATTATTGCTCTTGATAAAGAAAATTTAAATTTTTTTTTGAATTTATGATATGAATGTGATGAATAATTTTCTTTTTTTATATCATCTTTAATCACCCTCAAAATTTTTTTTATAGCATAAGATACAAAGAATTTTTTCAATTTTATAAGATAATTTTTTTTTCTGGTTGAGTTTTTTAAGCTGTTTTTGAATATATTTGGAATTAATTCAAATGCATTGTTGTCTAATCCATACATCTTATAAATAGTTTTTTGATTTGTGTTATCTAAATATTTTTTTTTATTTAATAAAATTTGTCCTAGTTCTTTTTTATTTTTAAAAAAATTTTTTTTAAACATTTTTACAAACGGATGGTCTTTAAAAATATATTTGTGTATCAGGTTTGTTTGATCATAATATGTATATGTAAAATTTCCCATCATTAATGACTCTAAACTTACATTATCAGGAGGGCAAAAAGTTTGATTACTATTTTTTAGACAATAAAAAATATCGTTATTTATATCTATAGTTACGTTTTTATATTTTTTAAAAATCATCTTATAGTACCTAAGAAACTCGTTTTCAGAAGGGTATGGTCTTATTAAAAATTTGATGTTAGGATTGTCTTTAATCACTTTAATGGCTAACCTTAAATAATCTTTTGTATAATCATACAGGAGTTGCTCATCTAAATTGCTGTATCCTGTAAATTGTTTATTTTTCAGATTTTTGGGGTCAAATTTTGTTCTTTTCATATACCTAAATCTTGATCTAAATATCTCAGAATGAAGGCTTATTAATGTAAATTTTTTCTTAATATTTCCTTGAAAATGACCTTTGGTCTTAACTAATTTTAAAAAACTGTATCTTAGATCACCTGTTATCTCATATTTCTTTGATAAAAGTTTTAGCGATTTTATATATTCATTTTTAATTTCGTTACTAAGGCAAAAAATTCCATCAACATTTTGAAAATAAAATTTTGACATGAATCTCATTTTTGCTGCTTTTTTAATTATTTCTTTATGAAAAACTAGATAATCTTCTTCATGGTTTATATAATATTTTTGCCCAAATAAATTTGCTAAATCAAAAAATATCTCAGTATTTTTCCAGTAATCCTTATATAAATTCAAAACATTTTTTTTATTATCTAGCTCACTTAAAAATTTAAGAATCAATGGTTTATAGAATCCTAAATTTACTTCTTTTACTTCTTTTAAATTTATTAACTTTATAGATAAATAAAGTTTTCCACTAAATTCAATATTCTTCTTTTCATAATATATATTAATTTTCATTATAATCTTTTAGATGTCTAAAAACGAGTTTTGAAAATAATTATTTTCTTTATGCTTTCTTAATAACGAATCAGAAAAAAAGTGAAATTTTTTTAATTCTTCAATAATTTCCATACTAACAATTTGAAAGTCGAATAGTTTTGATTGATCTCTATAAGGCATTTTTAGATTTAAATTAAAAGGGTTTTTCTTATTATCCGAATATCTTAAATCATTACATTTTTCTCTTTTCATAAACTCCATAAAAATTAATTTTCTATCAGCTTCAGCTTTTTTATAATACCCCATGTGTTTTCCATTAGCATTGAAAATAGTACAATCACCTTTTGTATGATTAAATGATATTTTATTTTTCTTATTTGGGTTTTGACTAAACTTATAAACACTTCTTAATTCTTGCATAAAACTTGGTAAATATTTTTTTTTATGTGTTTCAGGTAAATAAAGAGTTGGTATTGAGCCATCACCCTCTATGCAAATATGCAAATTTATTTTATGACCTACAGAATCGGTATGCCAAGCGTCAGATAAAGTATTGGTGTCTTTAGTAGTTTTGATTATACTAAATCCCATTAATATAAAGTCATCACCCAAAAACTCTGAGATTTTTTTTTTAAATTTACTATCAACAAAATTCATCAAAAATAAAAATTTTTCGTCAAATATGCTTCGATTATTAATAAAAAATTTTTCAAAATTTTTTATTTCTTCATCATTCAAAAAGTTTTTTTTTACGTGATAGCCATCTTTTAGAAATTTATTGTCTGAGTTTAAAATTTTTTTATCTATCTCTTTATCAAATTTATGAATATTTTCTAAATAGCTATATCTAATTAAACATCCCAAAACAGAATTTTTAATTCCTTTAAGCATTATTTTTTTTTTAAAATTAAATAATTTTCAATCAAAATTCCATCAATCTCACTATTTGTAAGAACTTCCAAACAATCATCCACGTTTCTTACAATTGGCTTTCCATGTAGATTAAGAGATGTATTTAAAACTACTCCATATCCACTAATTTTTTTAAAACAACTTATAAGATTATAATAATCTGGATTATTTTCTTTCTTTACAACATGCACTCTTGCAGTCTTGTCTGCAGGGTGAAGTACGGCTGGTATTTTATTTTTGAAATATTCTTTAGTATCAACACATACTGTCATTTGAGTATAATCAATATTTTTTTTGATTGAAAAATATTTTTTGGAGCAATTATCTAAGACAGACGGTGCAAATGGCATCCAAAAATCTCTAGATTTAATTTTTTCATTTATCCTTTTTATTGTTTCAGAAGAAGTAGGATCAGCTAAAATAGATCTATTTCCAAGAGCTCTTGAGCCAAATTCCATTTTTCCCTTACATCTACCTAAAATAAGACCTTTCTTTAATAATTTTGCAAAAAATAAGTTAGTTGGTTTTTTTATAATTTTGAATTTATTTTTATTTAATTTTTTTATTTTGTGATTTATCTCTTTTTCATTTATTTCATATCCCAAATAAAGATGATTTAAAGGTTCAATATTATTTTCATGCTTACTTGCAAATGAATAACATGCTCCAATAGATAGTGAGTCATCAGTTCCTGATCCCATAACATTAAATGAATTTATCTTTTTTATTTTACTTGCTTCTTGATTGGCTTTAACATTCATTGAAACTCCACCAGAATAACAAATATCATATATTTTGGTTTTATTTATCCATAGCTTGAACCATTTGAGTATTTTTTCTTCAGCAAATCTTTGTACCCCTTGGGCTATTCCGTCAAATCTATATCGAGACAAAGGCTTAATAAAATAAAAATAACAATCCTTTAAATTTTGTTTTACATTTTTAGGGTTAATAATCTTTAATGTTTTATTAAAAATTTCAAAAGGACCATCTGAATGATATTTTGTTGAATATGGAGCAAGTCCCATTGTTTTATATTCATGTTCACCCCATTTCATTCCAAGTAGTAAAGTTATATGTCTATAAATTCTTCCCAAAATAAAATTTTTTGTACTAAAGAGTCTTTTTAACTTCCTGTTTCTAAATATTGAAACAGTACAGTTAATACCTTTGTCACCTGATCCATCTAAGGTAAAAACTAAAATATTTTTTTTTACATTTATAAACTTAGAAACTGAATAATACGCATGACATTCGTGATGCTCTTCAAAGAAAACATTGTTTCTTTCAATGCCAAGTTCTTTTTTAACCAGCTCATATCTTATCTCATGCATTAAAGAGAGGCCTCTTGAATTTTGGTAATTTTTTTTTAATTTATTTAAAAATTTTTTTCCCGGCTTTTGTTTTAAATCAATCTTACTTTTATATAGTTTTAAAAAATCAATTTTTTTATTCTTATACATTTTTGGATACCAAAAATTATATTGTTCATCGACCATATCTTTTAATGAAAAACTACAGTATCTTTTTGTTAAAAAATATTCAGGGGGTCCAGGATCTTTTCCTGCCCAAACTACCGCATCTAATTCTTTATGTGTTATATTGGCAATCTTTAAACATGAGTCTATAGCTTTGCCAGGCCATGTATCATAATTTTTAATTCTATTAAATCTCTCCTCTTGTTGGGCTGCAACTATTTTACCATCTATCATAAGAGCCGCACTTGAGTTAAATCCCATACTTATTCCTAATATTTTCATAGATTATCTAATATAAGTTTTCTTTTTTTATGATACGATTTTTTAGCTTTCTTAATATTTTTCTTGAATATCTGTATTGTAAATAAGTGATTGTGATTAGAATATAATAAAAATAGATTGGAAAGTTTTTGAGATCGTGCTTCATTGTTATTTTTAAATAATTAAACCAAAGATTAAAATGCCTCAAATATCCCTTAAGTGAAACTAAAAAGAAGTCAACAAATTCCATTCTAGGTTTATTTTCAATAGTCTTATTATCTTTTTCAGAAAAATCTGCTTTAAAACCTCTTGGTCTTGGGTCTTGATGAATATAGATTGCGTTGTCGTTAAATGTTCCTTTACCATGCAATGTACAGGTAAACAAAAATTGAGTGAATAATTGTTGTATAGCGTTCTTATTTGGCCACCAGTAATACGAAATCGAATTTTTAAACCCAAATCTTTGTACCATTTCAGTTCTCATTAAAGCATTCACGTATGTATCTTCCTCATTAAACAAGAAATTTTTAATTCTGATAAATTTATCATCATCTTCATAGTAAAATGCAGGGTCAATATTTATTCTACCATCCCTTAAAATATGCTTCCATTTGCAACCAACACCCCAAAGATTTTTGTCTTTTTCAAGAATTTGTACTGATGAACTTATGTAATTTTCTGATATTGTATCATCATCTCCAAGTATCATGGTATATTGTGATTTAGATGACATTATACAAAAATCCCAGTTTTCTACTTGTGGCAAAAATTTTTTTTGATCATAATAATCTATATTAATATTTTTTTTCTTTAAAGATAAGACAAATTCTTTTACCAAATCGTTTTTTGGAGAATTTTCAGAAATAATTATATGAATATTTTTATGACTTTGATTTAAAACTGAGTCAATTGTAATCTTTAATTTTTCTAAATTAGGATTATAAGTTGGTATTCCTATACATGCTTGAATTTTATTCATATTATCTTTTATAAGCTTCAATTGAAATTATTTTTTTATTACTATCAAATTTGATTATATCTAAAATACATATTTTGTTTTTTCCTATACTTAATTTTAATTCTACAAAAACTGTACTATTTTCTGTGCAAATATTTTGGATTTTAACTTGAATTTTTTTAAATTTAGCAAATATCTTTTTATTAAAATCTAAAACTTTTTTTTTTCCTTTTAAATTATTTTCCCAATCAATTAGTTTAATTTTTTGAGAAAAAATTTTGCTTAGATTATGAATGTCTTTATTTGCAAAATAACTTAAATATTTCTTAGTTTCTTTTTTTAAACTATCATTTTTTTTTAACTTTGAATAAATGTTTAAAATATTATTATAAGAAATTTTTTTTGTTGAATATAACTGAAACTGTTTTGTAAGCTGTTGCATACTAATATAGATACCATCTACAAATTTTTTATTATATTTTTTTGCTAATGTTATGAATTGAGTATTGGGTGGATTATTAACAAAATCAATAACTCCTTTGCAATTCTTAATATAATTTTCAGATATTGGTATTTTTTTTTCACTTAACATGCCTTGTGGAGTACAATTAATCAAAAAATCAAATTTCGTTTTTAGATTAAAATTTAACAAATCGAAATCATTGATTAATTTTCTTGAATTAGACCTATTTCTAGAAAAAATAAAGATATTGTTAAACTTGAATTCTTTTTTTAATACATAGGAAATTGTTCTGGCTGTTCCCCCACTCCCAATAATTAGGATATTGTCTTTTTTTTTAATTTTTATTTGACTAACAGCTTTTTTTGCACCTACTAAATCTGTGTTATATCCGATTAATTTTTTGTTTTTAATTAAGACTGTATTAATTGAGCCAGTTTTTTTTGCAGAATCATCCAAAATATCCACTTTTTTTATTATTTTTTCCTTAAAGGGCATAGATACACTAAAACCACTAATAGAAAGAGTTTTGACTGCTTTTATTGCATCATTTAAATTTGAAATAACAAAAGATTTATAAATTGAATTTATTTTATATTTATCAAATAGCTTTCCATAAATTTTAGTTCCTAAAGCACTTGGTTTATTGCTTATAGAAATAAAAATTTTAGTACTAGTGTCAATCATTATAAACTTCTTTATTTAATAATAATATTCCTAAGGAATACAAAAATTTATCAAAGGGGTGCTTGTGCAATGGTGACATATTCAAATAAATTAATCCAGTTAAAATCTTTATTTTTTTTAAATCCAAGTTTTTCGAGATTAAATATTTTTCATAAATACTCTTTAATTTAAACGAGTCTTTATTAAAAGAAATTAAAACATGGTTATTTTTTATCTTAAATTTAAACTTGTTTTTTTTAATTTCATCATAATTGAGGATTATACCACCATATAATTTTGCTAAATCATAATACAAATCACCACAGCTAACTATTTTATCAAAAGAATGTCTCCAATCTATTAAGCTAAATTTATTATTTTGATAAATAATATTATCAAATTGCAAATCACCATGAATAAAGCAAGGTGTTCCTTGAAATAAGTTGTCACTAAAAATTTTTGCTTTTAAAGAATCAAAAGATAAAACTTTTTGTTTGTTAACTGTCCTAATTTTAAAAAATTTATTTTTTTTCTTAAATAAATTAATTCTTGAAAAAGTTTTAGTTTCATAAAAATTTCTACATGAATTTATAAATTTTTCTTTATTAATACTTTTTTTAATCCAGAGCTTCTTTTCTAAAAACTTTAGCAATTCTCCAAAAATTTTTTTATTATTTTTTTTATATAGTGTATTTCCTTTAATAAATTTGTATGAATAAAATGATCCAATTTTTTTGCATTTCGGTAAAACATTTTTATTCAAATCAGATTTAATTACTCTTTGTTCAGTAATTATCTTGTCTTTAAAAAATTTAATTACCTTTCTATTTATCATGAAAATAAATTCATCTGTTTTGCTAAAATCATATTTACTATATTTTGCTACCATATCCTTATATTTTTCATAAGTTCCAAAATCTAACCAGTCAATTTTTTTTGAGAATAATTTATTTTTTTCTATTAATTTGTGAAATCCATCTGAAATTTGTGGAGACAATTTTTTTTTTGATCTTAATATTAAGTTATCCCAAAATATTCTATAATCATGTATTTTACAGATTCCTATGAAAGATGTCTGATTTTTATTTTCATACTTTTCTTTTTCAATAATCTTGCTTACTTTATTTTTTTTTATTTCAAAATTGCAATAATCTTTTGAAATTTTATCATCTACTCTGAAAGTTCCAACCCAATTTTTTTTTTCATCAAAATTAATTTTGTTTTTCAATAAAGTATCACATGCAATAAAAATAAATGGCTTATTCAAAAATTTTTTACAACATATTAATGAATGGCCAGGACCTGAGCCTAACCCTTTATATTTTATAACTTTTACAAATTTTATACTTTCAATTAAATTTGAATGAGCAATTTTTATATATGATTTTAGTTGATTTGATTGATAACCGAGAGCTATTACAAACTTTGTCTTTCTAGGAAAAATTTCTATAATATTTGAAATTAAAGCTTTATTATTAAACGGAACTAACGCCTTATTAGCGTATGATAAATCACCCATTCTTTCACCTAATCCAGCAGCTAATATACAGACTGTAGTCAACTTTTGTGCTCTTTTTTTATTAATCCATGTTTTCTATCAGAATCATCAGAAATTCTTATTACATCATCTAATTCTGGTGTCGATGCTTCGTACAGAATGAGATTTGTTAACGCTTTTATTCTATGAATTGTATTTGGTTTTACAAAAATTTTAGAAATAGAAGGCAATTTTTTAAATGAGATATCTTTTTTAGTTACTTTAAGATTACTTATATATCCATTATTTTTGTAAGACAATTCAGCTGTTCCATTAAAAATAACATTAGTCTCCATTTTTTTTTTATGAAACTGTAAACTTGTTCTAAAATTTTTTTTTAGGAATATTTTTTTAAACGAATAATTTTTATGTCTTCCATTTAACCACAATTCATATCCCCAAGGTTTATTTACTTTATAAATATCTGATTTTTTTATTATTTTTAGACTTTTTTTATTCAATTTTGATTTATTAGTTCCAACTATGAGTATTTTCAGATTTTCACAAACACTTTTAATACTCACCTGTAGATTTTCTAATTGTAAAACATCACCTACGGAAATATTTAATTTTTTGTCATTTATAAAAATCTTATCTTTTTTAATTATATCTAAAACATAAATTGAAAATGAAGATAGCTTTGAAATTTTATATGTGTTGTTTTTTTTTAAATTTTTAAAAAAATATTGATATTTTTTATTAGCGAATATAGTTTTATCTAAAAGTTTGATATTTTTTTGAATAAAGTTTTTGCCTAATATCATTATATTCTATATTTTTTTAATTCAGGATTAAATTCAAAAAAATTATCATAATACATTTTTACATAAAATTGCATTTGCCACTTATTATTAAATCCATATTTATTTTTCATCCACTCCAAACCTTCTTTCAAATATAAATTTAAGTTTTTTGAAAAATTTTCTGTTCTAATTTCTTTTGAAAAATTTTTTAAATAAGACTCATTCTCTTCTGCCCAAACCTCAGATGTTATAGCTGCGCTCCATCCGTTCATATAAGCTTTAGCAATTAATTCGGATTCTATTCCATACCCTCTAAAATTAGCACCATCAAATAAAAAATTTAAAAAATTTGGTTTTTTCGTATTAACTATATCTTCAATAAATTCTCTCCTTAAAAGATAGCACGCATTATGTATAAACCAAAAATATTTTGTTTTATCTTTTTTTAAATAAATTTTTTCACCCCAATTTTTTGAGCATGGAGAAAGAATTCCAATCTTTTTATGTTTTTTCATGATTTTAGATAATTTTGATATAAAATTATAATTTGAAAATTCTGTATCATTTGTAAGTAGTAAGAAAGCATCATAATTTTTAAACTTATTTTCTTTCCACAATTGTGATAATCCAAAATTCATTCCTCTGCCATATCTTAAGCCTTTTGCCTTAGCAGTTTTCCAATCTGCTTTCCAAGTTGTTAATTTTGAAATATTTTTTTTTAATGATCCAGAGTCAATTACAAATATATCTACTAGATCTTTATTATTTTTTTTAATCTTATTATATAATTTGTCTGTAACAGCTGGTAAATTTCTATTTAATATCAAAACTGCAATTTTTTTCATTTTATTTTTCTATTCCGAGATTTTTTGTATATCTCTCTAGACTTTTAATAAGCTCTTTTTTAATAATTTTATTAAGATTCACATTTTTTTTACTAAGGTATCTTTTTGCTTCCTTATAAATCTCCTGAAATTCAAATGAGGAAAAAATATAATGTCCTGAAATCAAAGCTTTGTCATTTTTGCTTGCTGTTGATTCTTTTTTCATCCATTTTATCCATTTTTTTGAATTATAACTTAATTCAACAAAATTTTTTAAAAGAGTATTTAGATTATTTTTTTTTAATGTTTCATAAATACATTTACTCTCTATTACACCGAACTCTGGAGCAATATTTACTGCATGAATTCCAAGTCTTGGGTGATATTGTAAAGCGGTATTAGATAAATAATCACAGTTATGAGCTTTCATCATAACATTATATTTTTCACAAATTCTTATCATCTGTGGTACAGAAATTTCAGCAGGTAATTGATTTTCAACTCTAAAAGGCAAATCAAAGGTCCCTATATTTGTCATTTCTTTAACAAGTGTTCCTGATTGAACAACTACAAACATTGGCATCGGAAAATTATTTTTTTTACAAAACTTTTTAGTTAGTTCAAGAGTTAATTCTAATTCTTCAGGAGAATTTGTCGATCCACTTTGCTCTTCTGTTCCAATTTCAAAAGCAATTTTTTTATTTTTTTTTTGAGCATATGACCAGCAGTAATCATACAACTCAAATAACCTATCGATTGATTTGTTAAAAGCATTCTTTCCAAGATTTAAACTCGGGTCAAGATGTAGTATTTCAAAATTATTGTCTATATCAGCCTTAAAAGAAATTTTTGCAGTCTTCATTTCTTGTTTTATAAATTTTTCATTATTCAATGGATTGTTTCCTTGATATGGACCACCATGATCTCTACATAATATTATTTTTCCATTGCTTTTTTTTTTGATATATTTCGAAAAAGTTTCTGTTGTCCAACCATTAACATAGCCACCACCTAAGCTTTCTGCATCAATTTGTCTTCTGCTTGCAATCAGCATAAATGGAAAATTTTTATTTCTCGTATATTCAATGCAGCTATCAACAAAATTCTTTGACATTGGACCTGCACAAAGCAATGTGCACTTTTTCTTTTTAACAAAATTTGTTAAATCGTTGGAAATCATATTGACCAGGTGCCTGACATTTTTTTACTTTTAAGGTTTAATTTTGAAAAATTGCTTATATTAAAAAATTTTTTTAATATAAATAAACAGGCTTCCGCTATAGCTCTGTCTCCACCGGATCTCTTTAAAACATGGTTTGCTTTTTTTTTTGTAAAATTTGCAGAATTATTTGGAGTAAGCGAATAACCAACTTTCTGCATTACTAAATAGTCAAAAAACCCATCACCAATATAAATGGACTTGTTTAGTTCAAATCTTTTCTGAATCCACTCAACTCTTTGAACTGTACTTACTAAATATAAAGGAAAACCCATATGTGAGGTAATTCTCTTTTTAGATATTTTAAATCCCTTTTTATCACCTGTTACAAAAATAATATTAATATAATTTTTTAAAATAGATAATGCATCGTGATCATCAGCACCAAAAGCTTTCATAACCTTTCCATCATGAGAGTAATAAAACTTTCCATCAGTCATAACTCCGTCTACATCTATAATAAGATTTTTATATTTTTTATTATTCATAAATTTAACCATTTAAAAATTTTTTTTGTCTTGTATTAAATTCTTTTATTTGTTTTCTATTTAAATAAACCTTGCCATAACTATTTTGGCCACCCCACAAATTATTTTTGTACCATTTATTATTTTTAATCCACCATACCCTTGGGTCCCTAAATGTATCAGCAATTTTCCAAAAAGTGCTTTCTTTCATATTTACATATTTTAGCCAGTGATATAGATCTTTTGAAACAATATGATCATACTTTTTGACTAAGCTAATTCCTTTTTTTCTATTTATATATTTATTTCTTATATCTTTAGATGCATGATCTGAACATCTTCCATATCCAAATTTTATAAATTTCATTAAATCATGAACACCATTTTCATATCTATCATCTATATTTGAATAATTTCTGTATGTTCTTTCAAAAGGTTTTTGAGCTACTTTCCAATTATATTTCTTAATTGAAAGTTCAGCATTCTTTTTACCATCCCATTCAAAAAAATTTCCAATATATAAACCTCTGATGCCTGCTTTTAGAATTTTTTCGTCTGAAGGATAATCTGCCCAAATAAAATCTTTGAAGTTTAGTCTATTTTTTTTTTCTTTGGAAAAATCAATCCATTCAAATCCTCTCAAATCGTGTTCGTGTCTAGTACGAGCACTAAACTCAACATTATCTGAAGAAGAAAACATGCCTGATATATCCCAGGATGTCTCACCCCAAATTATTAGGGGAATATTAAACTTTTCAGCTATAACTATAGGGGCTGTAAATATTCCACAATGATTTTGCCAATTCATATCACCCATTTTGATAAATGCTAATTTATTCATCTTTTTTAAAACTTTGACGCTTGGTGACCATACAATGTGATCTGCATCAAAATGTTTTTTCATTTGATCTCTATTATAAATACCTTCAGGTAAAAAATTATTTCCATCATAAGTTACCAGCAAAGGTTTTAAACCATATTTTTTGTTTATTAAATGTGCTTGATAATAACTATCCTTTCCACCACTAACTGGTATTACACAATCATAAGATGATTTATTTATTTTTTTATAATCAGTCAAAATCTTTTTGAATTGTTTTTCCCTTTTTTTCCAATAAGTCTTTCCGATTTTTAAATTAGTTTTATGTACTTTGCAGCTGCTACATACTCCATCAGCGTCAATTCTTAAATTTACTGCATCGACAGGATAAACACATTCTTTACAAAATATTGTTTTTATCATAATTAAATTGATAATAGATTTGGTTTCCTTACTTTTATTCTTTTTTTATATAAAAATTTTTTTGCTAAAAAAACACTTTGGTCTGAATACTGAAAAATATTAGCCGCTGCCGCAGCATCAATATTAGTTTTCTTAAAACCTTCATAAAAGTGTGAAAATTTTCCAACTCCACCAAGAGCTACAACTGGTATTTTGGACAATTTAGTAACTAACTTAAGTAAATCAATATCATAACCTTTTTGTGAGCCATCTCTATCAATTGAGTTTATCATCAACTCACCCGCACCATTATTACAAATCACTTTTATCCAATCTCTTAAATTGTAATTACTTTGAGTTTGACCGCTGTCATAAAAAATTTTGTATTGATTGTTAATTTTTTTGACATCAATTGAAATTACCAAACTTTGTGATCCAAATTCTTTTGCAACTTGATTTATAAGTTCTGGATTCTTTAATGCTGCTGAATTAATTGAAACTTTATCTGCTCCTATTAGTAATCTTCTTTCAACATCTTTTAAACTTTTAATCCTTCCTCCAATTGTAGTAGGCATAAAATTTAATTTTGAAAATCTTTTAATAATGTTTAAAATATTTGAACTGGTTTTGTATTTCAGATCATCTCGACCTAAATCATACTTGTTTTGTGATATATCTAAATAAATTAATTCATCTGAACCCCATTCACTCAGTCTTTTGACGGATTGTTCAGGATTACCAAGGTTTTGATAAAATTTGAAATTTTTAGCTTGAACTAAATTTCCATCTTTAAGTAATAAAACAGCTATTAATCTTTTTTTTTTCAACTTATTTAATCTCCAAAAAATTTTGAATAAATTTTTTTCCAGCATATTGGCTTTTCTCTGGGTGAAATTGTACTCCAATTATATTTTTTTTTCTTACAACTGAACAAAATTTATTTTGATAAGTAGACTCAGCAATAACAAATTTTTTTTCTTTTACTTTAAAGTGGTAGCTATTAACAAAATAAAAATCTTTTTCTTCAAGATTTTTAAAAACTTCATCTTTTTTTTTAATTTTGATATCGTTCCAACCAATATGTGGCAAAACTTTTGATTTAAGTTTTATTACTTTGCCGCTTATCCAGCCTAAACCACTATGTTTGCCAAATTCTTCACCAGAATCAGCTAATAGCTGCATTCCAACACATATTCCTAAAAATGGCTTATTTTTGTTTAATACCTGATCCTCTAAAAATTTAATATCTACCTTATTTATTAATTTTTTCATAGATTGCTGAAAAGCACCTACGCCAGGAAGTATTATGTGCGAACATTTTTTAATTTTCGCTGAATTATTTGAAATGATAGATTTTACTTTTAAAAACTCTAATAAATTTTTTACAGACTTTACATTACCGGATCCATAATCTAAAATACAGACATTAATCATTATTTATTATTATCTAATTTCCTTATAAAATTTTTTATTTCAGAAATTTTCAAAAAATGAGAATTGTTATTTGATGAGTAAGAAAAATCTTTCTTAACTTTTTTTCCGATTTCTTTTAAATTATTTTTTTTGTAATCAATATTATCCTCAAAAAAAGTTATACTTGGTTTAATTAGATAAAAATCTTTAAATTCTAATGTTAAATGAGCTTCATTTTCTGAGCACATTTTTTCGTGAAGTTTTTCACCAGGTCTTATTCCTATGACCTTATGTTTCAACTTTGGAGCCATCGCTTTAGCAATATCTGTAATTTTTGTTGAAGGTATTTTTGGAACAAAAATTTCTCCTCCAACCATTCTTTTAAATGATTTTATTACAAAATCTACGGCTTGAGGTAATGTTATCCAAAATCTTGTCATAGCTAAGTCTGTGATTGGTAGATAGTTTTTTTTATTTTTTAAAAGATCATTAAAAATAGGTATTACAGAACCTCTTGAATCAGCAACATTTCCATATCTCACTACCGAAAATCTAACATTTCCTTTCTTTGCAGATATATTGTTTGATGAAACAAAAATTTTATCTGATGTAAGTTTTGTTGCACCATATAAATTAATTGGGTCAGATGCCTTATCTGTTGAAAGTGCGATTACTTTTGTAACTCTGTTTTCTATTGAAGCGTTAACAACATTTTCAGCTCCTCCAATATTTGTTTTAATGCACTCTTGTGGATTGTATTCTGCTATATTTACATGTTTTAATGCGGCTGCATGAACTACATAATCTACTTCCCTCATTGCTGTCATAAGTCTTCCAAGATCTCGGACATCACCTATAAAATATCTCATACATTTATATTTTTTTGTAGAGTACTTTATTGCCATCTGAGATTGTTTTAATTCATCCCTTGAGTAAATAATGAGCCTCTTAGGTTTATAATTTTTCAAAATGTAATCCGTAAACATATGGCCAAACGATCCTGTTCCACCAGTTATTAAAATATTTTTATTATTAAAAAAATTATCTTTCATTAATTATTATGCTCACTTTCATTTTTTAGTTCATCATATTCTTTAAGTTTTTTTTTCATAAAATTTATGGTTAAATTTGTTTTTGCCGCTAAACCATTTGGAGTTAAAACATAAAAATAATTTATTTTTTTTGGGTTTTTTTTAAAATTTTTTATCTTTATTAGACCCTTTGTCCTTAATGCTTTTAAACAGTAATTTAATTTTCCTAAGCTAAAGCCTAATTCATTAGCTAAAGCCCTTTGAGTTACTTCAGGTTTTTTATGAATTTTTCTGAGTAGTTCAAAATGGTCTTGATTTTCATTCATGATGTATGTTCAATTTTTGAACAAAATAGCGTTCATTAATTGAACTGTCAAGCTTTATAGTTTTATTAAAAAAAATATCAATTTAGTCTTTCAAATCCAGTATGACACTCATCTACACTTAATAAATTATCTATATCTAATTGTCCATTTTCACACTTTTTAATTTTAACAAATATCTTATTTAGACAGTTTAAATATTTATTTACCATTTTATTGTCATGATAAACCGACATATATGTAGTGTTTGCTCCCAAAAAATTTTTTTTAAGTAATTCTTGAGAAATATATGTTTTATACTTATTCCAGTTTTTTGATTTTATTTTATAGCTTGGGCATGAGTCTAGTCCACTCAAAAATATATTTAGACCATTTAATTTTCCAATCTTTTGAAGATTTTTTTTAAGCCTTTTTCCTTTATTTGAAATAATTTTCCATGATTTTGTTTTTTCCATAATTTCTAATGTTTTTAATGCCGCAACATAACCAGTTTTTTCAGTCCAGAAAGTACTGCTAATGAATGTGCTCTGAGCATGTCTCATTATTTCCTTTTTACCAATTACAACAGTAATTGGAAAACCATTACCAAGTGCTTTGCCTAAAATACACATGTCAGGTTTGACATTATATTTTAAGTGTAGTCCACCAAATGTCTCTCTAAATCCACTCGTACACTCATCAAATATTAACACTATATTTTTTTTAGTAGCTAGTTTTCTAACTTTTTCTAAAAAATTTTTTTTAGGTGGAAAATTTCTGAAAATTTCCATTTTGATTACACCTATTTTATTTTTTTTACAAATTTTTTCTAAAGACTCAAAATCATTATACTTAAAAGGATATATTGTATTTTTTAAATTTTTTGGAACACCTATTGTTGAAAGACCTGGCAACAAATGATCTTTTAGTAGTCCTTTTTTATCTGAATTATTTAGATTAGTTGATAGATACCAATCATGCCACCCATGATATCCACATATCGCAACTTTATCTCTACCTGAGGCTGCTCTTGCAATTCTGACTGCAATAGCATTTGCTTCACCACCAGTTCGGGCATATTTTGCCATATGAAAATGAGGATGCATATCTAGCAATTTTTCAGTTAAAAATATTTCTTCTGGTGTATTTAAACTCGACATGTTGCTACTTTTAATTGCATCGATTGCAGCATCATTAATTTTTTTATTTGAATATCCTAGAATATTCGTTCCAACACTCATCAATGACATATCTGTAAATTTATTACCATCTAGATCCCAAATAAAACATTTGTAGGCTTTTTTATAATATGTGGGCCACATGTTTGGTAAATACATTTCAGGCCTTTTTGACAATAACATATTACCACCAGGAATTATCTCTTTAGCTCTTTTCCATAATTTTTGCCCAGAATTTAATGTAGAACCTTCATTTCTTTTAATATTCATATTTGTTTCAAATATTTTCTTATTAGACATATATAATTTATCAATATCCTTTATTCCAAAAAAATAATTTTTCTTTTTGATAAATATCAAATAAATTTTTTTGATTAATTCAAAATCAATTTTTTCATCAATGGTTAATCGTAAAAAAGATAAGTTCTTAGAATATTTAAAATTTCTTTTTTTAAATTTTTTGTTATTTAAAATATATTTTGTTACATGCTCTCTATCAGAAATAGTTTTTGCTTTTTTCCATGATTTTTCTAATGATTTAAAATTAAAAATTTCTACATCCAGCCCATCGGGATATGTTGGTTTTATTGTATTTGACACATAGTCAAATTTATTTTTTTTAAAAAAGGTGACTGCTTTGTCTATTACCTCAGGGTCTATAAAGGGGCAATCTCCTGAAATTCTAACAATATTTTTAGCCTTAAATTTTTTGGCTGCTTTATAATATCTGTCCAAAACATCATTTTCACTTCCATAGAAAACTGGAACATCTACTTTTAAAATTTTGGTAATGATCTTATTTTTTTTATTACTTGGGATTGCAAGCACTATCTGATCTACTAATTTACTTTGTTTAAGTCTTTTTAAAAGTATTTCTAATAATGTTTGGCTGCCTATTTTTTTTAAAATCTTATTAGGAAATCTGATTGATGTTAGTCTTGCCTGGACAATTAAAACTGTTTTATTTTCCATAAATTGGGCTGGATTATAGTATTTTTATGTAAATTAATTTTATCAATTTCTAATGTAGTTTTGTTGTTTGTTCTTTTTTGCAGTAGGCCTATATTTTCTTTTAATTGACTTAATGAATCTATTCCTAGTACGACTTTATTTATATCCTTTTTTTTATATACCCACAACAATGATAATTGTGCAAGACTTAAATTCTCATCTGCTGCAAGATTAATTGCTTTTTCAAAAACTTTTTTTATATTTTTGAAATATTTATAAATTTTTTTCTTTTCTGCATATAATAAACCTTGAAGAAATATTGATCTTGCATGAATCTCTATTTTATTTTTTTTTATAGAAGAAATTATTTTTTTTTCTAAAAATCTTTTATCAAATATGTTTACTGGTACTTGAATAATATTTGGAATTCTTACTTTTAAAATTTTAAAGTACTCGTTTGGTGAATAAAGAGAGACGCCATATTTTTTCAACTTAAATTCTTTTATCAGATAATTTAACGTTTCTTGAAAATTTGCAGATATATAGTCCTTATATGAATGTGCCAAAACCATATCTGGAATTTGGCCAGTTAATTTCCTCGTTTCATAAAATTGTTTAATTATACTTTTTTTTTTTAATGAATATTTTGTTATTATTTTGAAGTTATTATTATTTGTTTTTAAATAATTTCCTAATTTATTTTCACTTTCCCCATAAACACTAGCTGTATCAAAATAATTAATATTATTTTTTTTGCAAAAATTTAATATTTTCATAATTTCATTTTTTTCTATCTTGCCAATCTTATTATTAATTCCATACTTCATTCCAAATTGTGCTGTGCCCAAAATTAATTTATTACTCATAATATTTTAGTTTTTATTTTGATAAAATAATTTTTTATACTTTTGACTATGTGTTGCTGCTGCTTATTTGAAAGTCCAAAATAGATTGGCAAACTAACTGCAGTATTGTGATATATTTTAGTATTTTTTGACACATATTTTCCTTTAAATATCGTAAATTTATAAATTGGAATATAGTGATATTGTAAAATAATTTTTTTTTTAAGCATATATTTTATAAAGTTATTTTTTCGATTTAGTGAAAAGTTTTTTAATTTGATTATAAATAAATGATTTGATGACTTATATTTTGGATTAAAAGAAGGAAGTTGGATTGCCTTCAAAGCTTTAAGAGATTTTATATATTGACTGAATACTTTTTTTCTATAACTGAGAAATTTTTTCAACTTTTTTAACTGACTTATACCTAATGCACATTGAAAATCATTTAATCTAAAATTAAAGCCTGTGAATAGGACATCGTATTCCCAATGATTTTTTTTCTTTTTAATTCCTAAGGAAGATAGTTTTTTAACTTTATGATATAGATATCGACTATTAGTTGTAACCAAACCTCCTTCACCTGTTGTAATTGATTTTAGAGGATGAAAAGAAAAAGTGCAGAGGTCTGAATGCATACAACTTCCAACCATTATATTCTTTTTGTTACTAATATAAGAGGCACCTAAAGCATGGCAGGCATCCTCTATTAAAAAAAAACCATATTTTTTTTTTAACTTAATAAATTTATCAGCATTTTCTGGATACCCTCCATTATACATTACTATTAATGCTTTTACTTTTTTTAGTTTAAATTTTTTACAACAGTCAAGAAAGTCATTTGGGGTCATCTGACCAGTTTGAGCATTCACATCTGCTAAATAAATTTTAGCACCAAATAATTTAGCAACATTATGGGAAGCAATAAAATTTATAGCGGGCATAACAATTATATCATTTTTTTTGATATTAATTGCTTGCATTGCTAAAAATATAGCGGAGGTTCCACTATTACAAGTAATTGAAAATTTACATTTTAGAAAATTATTTATTTTATTCTCAAATTTTTGAACTTCACCCCCGGTTGTAATTTTATCATTTTCAAGAGATTTACTTACTGCTGATATATCATTATGATCAATATACTGTCTACCGTATGGAATAATCTTCATCAAAATATTCTGTAACTTTATTTTTTAGATAATTGATTTAATAAATTAGAAATTTTTTTATCATCATAATTTATTTTTTTCATTATCTTTGCTGAATTCTTAGGATCAAGTTTAAAGGCCAATCTCAGGATATTCATCCAATTAACATTATTTTTAGACCTTATTTTTTCTATTTTAGAAATGATTTTTAGATATTTTTTACTTTCTGACACATGAGATATATATACTATAAATATGAAAATACAAATACTCATTAGTAAATCTTCGTGGGCTAATAAATTTGAAATATTCATTAAGAGAAAGCTTAAAAGATTTTCAAAAAATATAAAAATATTTGATCATCACAATAAGCTTAAAAACAATTATGATGTAAATATTATTTTTAGTTATTTTAAAAAGATACCAAAAAACATATTAAAAAAATCTAAATTAAATTTAGTTCCTCATGAATCTGATTTGCCAAGTGGGAAGGGAATGTCTCCTTTAACATGGCAAATAATTAAAAATAAAAAAGAAGTTGTTTTTTCTCTGATTGAGGCATCTTCTGTAATTGATGGTGGAAAAATCTATTATAAGAAAAAGATAAAAATACCTAAACATCTTTTATTTGAAGATATAAAAAGAATTCAATTAAAGCAGAATCTTCTGTTGATCGAGAAATTTTTAATTTTCATTAAAAAAAAAAGAAAATCACCCCCAAAAAAAAATAGTGTTGGAAAAAGTTCATTTTTTAAAAGAAGAAAACCAAAAGACAGCAAATTAAATATAAATCATTCTATCAAAGATCAATTTAATTTATTAAGAGTTTGTGATAATGAAAATTACCCTCCTTTCTTTAAAATTTATGGAAAAAAATATATTTTAAAAGTTAGTAAGTCATGAAATATATTATTATTACAAAAAAAATTTGGTCAAAAAAAAATTTTGGTATCTTAAAAAAAAACTTTTTAATATTTGATAAAATAAATATTAGAAAAATTAGATCTTTAAATCCAAAAATTATATTTTTTATTCATTGGTCTAAATTAATTAGTAGCTCAATTTTCAACAATTATACCTGCATTCAGTTTCATGCATCTAATCTTCCTAAAGGAAGAGGGGGCAGTCCAATACAAAATCAAATACTAATGAATAAAAAAAAAACAAAATTATCTGCATTTAAAGTTTCAAAAAATTTAGATGCTGGACCAATTTGCCTACAAAATAATTTAGATTTAAAGGGAAATGCCAATCAAATTTTTATTAGGTTAGAAAATACAGCAGTTCTTATGATAAAAAAGATATCCCAAAAAAAAAAATTGATTTTTAAGTCTCAAAAAGGTTCTCCATCATATTTCAAAAGAAGAAATCCGAAACAAAGCTTAATTGATTTTAAAAAAATAAAGTCTTTTAATAAATTATATGATTTTTTGAGAATGTTAGATGCAGATGGATATCCTAAAGCATATATTAAATTAAATAAATATAATTTTTCATTTAATAGTGTAAAACAGAATAAAAAAATAATTTTTACAAACGTGCAAATTAAAAAAAAATGAAAAAAGGAAAAATATTAATCATTGCAGCTCACCCTGATGATGAAATTTTAGGATGCGGTGGATCAATATTAAAATTAAAAGAAAAGAATGATATTAATGTTTTATTTATGGCCGATGGTGTTTCTGCCAGAGAGAAAAATAAAAGTAGTAAAAAAAAAAGAGAAAATGCCTGTCTAAAATTGTTTAAATATTTAGATATTCCAAAACCTGAATTTTTTAAATTTCCTGATAATCAATTAGATAGTGTGCCTTTATTAAAGATAATTAAAAAAATAGAAAAAAAAATTAATTTATATAAACCAGATACTATATTCACACACTATTCTAATTGTCTAAATATAGACCACAGAAAAACTTTTGAAGCTGTGAATACGGCTTGTAGACCAATAAATAAATTAAGTGTTAAAAAAATTTTAAGTTTTGAAGTTCCATCAAGTACCGATTGGGCTTTATTTCACGGGAAAAATTTCCAGCCTAACTACTACATTGATATCTCCAAATTTTTAAATGAAAAAATTAATTTAATTAAATTTTACAAAGATGAATTAAGAAATTATCCTCACAGTAGGTCTGTTAAATCAATTAAATCTTTAGCGAGTTATAGAGGTGTTAGCTGTGGAGTAAAATATGCTGAAGGGTTTTATCTTAATAGATATCTAGATTAGATAATTTAATGAAAAAAATTATAAAAAAAATTTTCAATAAAAATTTACCACCTGTTTTAATCGCCGAAATTTCAGCAAATCATAACGGATCAATAAAAAACGCAAAAAAATTAATACTTACTGCAAAAAAAAATGGCGCTGATATTGTAAAACTTCAAACATATGAGCCTCAAAACATGACTATTAAATCTTCTAAAAATGATTTTTTAATTAAAGATGGTTTGTGGAAAGGATATAAATTATGGGATTTATATAAGGCAGCTCAAACACCTCTTAATTGGCAAAAAGAATTATTTAATTATGCAAAAAAAATTAAGATGCCATGTTTTAGCACACCATATGACGATGAAGGTGTCGACGTATTAAAAAAACTCAATAGTCAGCTTTACAAAATATCTTCATTTGAAATGAAAGATGTAACGTTAGTAGAAAAAATTTGTAAATTAAAAAAACCAGTAATAATTTCGACTGGATTATCGCAAATTAGTGAGATTGATGAAGTTTTCAAGGTTGCGAGACGTTCAGGATGTAAACAGCTTATTTTACTTTATTGTGTTAGCTCGTACCCAGCAAAAGTTGATGACTTCAACTTGAACAATATAGATATACTTAGAAAAAAATTTAATTGTCAAATTGGATTTTCGGATCACTCTACAGATAATTCAGTAGCAATGCTTGCTATTGCTAAAGGGGCAAGAGTGATAGAAAAACATATAGCTTTAGAAGGCCAAAAAAAAGGTCTTGATATAGAGTTTTCCATTAAAGGTAAGGAAATTCGAAAATTTAAAGATGATATTTTAAAGGCATGGACCTTACTTGGAAAAAAATATTTTTATAGAAATAAAAATGAAATGAAAAATATAAAATTTCAAAGATCTATATATGTTATAAGTAAGATTAAAAAAGGTGAAAAATTTTCAATTAAAAATATTAAAAGAATAAGACCTGGGTACAGTTTAGCAGTAAATAAATGGAATTTCATAATCGGAAAAAAGTCAAAAAAGAGTTATTCTATTGGGTCCAGAATATATTTTAAAGATATTTAATAATAAAAAAAATCTAGAGAATAAATTTATGAAATAGTTTTTTTTTATAAAAAAAATTTTTTTTTATTCTTTCTTTTTTAATAAAATTTACTAACGTCATAACGTCATTTTTTGCATTATGATTTTTTGTTTTTTTCAAATTAAAAATCTTTTTTATTTTATCGATCGATATAAAGTTATTTTTATTTTTAAATATCCTTGGATAAAAAAACTTTAGTAGGTCATTAAAATCAAAAAAATAAATTATTTTTCTAATTTTTTTAATTTTATTAAGCTTAATATTAAAGTTTATTATCTTTGACTCATTACCATTACTTATAATAATAGAATTTTTAGGAATAAATTTAGAAATTATTTTATATGCATCTGCAAAATTTATTCCTTTTTTATCTAAAAAACTTTTTTTTATAGACGTTAGTTTTTCGATTCTTTTTGGATATTTTTTGCAATATTTTGGTTTAATAAATAATAGAATATCTTTTTTTGAAAATGAGTAAATTTCTTTTATATAAATTTGAATTATCTCAGGGGGATTGTTTAAATTTCTAAAATCGTGATCATTACTTTTCCATGACAGATATTCAGTATCAATAACAAATATTTTCATTAAAATTTTTTTCAGTGCATAAATCAAGCCAATTGAGCTATTAGTACTGGTCAGCTACACGCATTACTGCGCTTCCACATCCAGCCTATCAACGT